>Ga0208129_1000009_pt1 | contig 85038 bp, 89 predicted proteins | sample ETNtaG_13_FD_185759 | JGI IMG/M metagenome (GOLD analysis project Ga0208129, IMG submission 185759) | Marine microbial and viral communities from oxygen minimum zone, Eastern Pacific Ocean - ETNP201306PF47B (SPAdes) (version 2) | ecosystem: Environmental > Aquatic > Marine > Oceanic ...
TCTGAATGCTCAAGCAGCCGCAGGGTGCCGCCGACCATCCACATTCCGGGATTCTCATTGCCACCAAGTTGAGCAGCTTTGCTGTAACCCCAATAGGTCAGCATGTCGATTGCAGCGTGGTCGTTTTGTGCAGCACTGCTCAGAAGGGACTTGTGGACCGCCATCGGTACAGCGGTACCGATAAGTGCCAACGATCGTGTACGTTCCGGGTAGCGAGCAGCAAGGGCAAGCGTCACCAGCGACCCCATGCTGTGGCCGACCAAGGCAGCTTTTTCGATTTTCGCCGCATCCATTGCAGCGACGACTTCATCAGACATGTGTTCGATAGTATCCGGCGGAGGTCCTTCGGAACGACCATGGCCGGGCAGGTCAGTCGCCAACACGTTGTACTGATGCCGGGCAAAAAAACGCGCGGGGAGGACCCAGACAGTGTGATCCATCCCGGTCCCGTGTACAAAGACGACCGATTCCTGTTCAGACTGATGGTCCCTAGCACCTGTATAGGCGAATATATTTTTCTGGTTAGCATTGATATACATGGTCGATCAGACTCCGGCGCTCAGGTTTTTTGTGCAGCGCCTAAAGCGGTTTCTAGATCCTGCAGCAGGTCCTGTGGATCTTCCAGTCCCACAGACAGGCGAATCAGCCCTTCTGAGATGCCGGCCGCTTGAAGCGCCTGGGCATCCATCCGGTGGTGGGTCGTGCTGGCGGGGTGAATCACGAGTGATTTGGCATCACCCACATTGGCAAGGTGTGATAGCAGCTCGACTTTTTCGATGAATCGCTGCCCTGCAGTCCGCCCGCCCTTGATACTGAAGCTGAAAACGGCACCGCAACCACGCGGCAACATCTCTTTAGCCAACCCGTGATCCGGATGGTCGGGCAACTCCGGATAACTGACCCACTCCACAGCATCGTGCTGTGACAGATACTTGACGATCTGCCGCGTGTTTTCAACATGTCGCTGCATACGAAGCGGCAGAGTCTCCATCCCTTGAAGCACCTGGAATGCCGTGGTCGGGCTCATACAGGCACCGAAGTCTCGCGCACCTTCTTTACGGGCACGGGTGATGAACGCTGCGGGGCCAAATTCAACTGCGAAATTCATGTTGTGAAAGCCGGCATAAGGTTCGGTCATCGTTGGGAACTTGCCCGAGGTCTCCCAGTCGAAAGTGCCACTGTCTACCAGCAGACCACCAATGACCACACCGTGCCCACTTAGGAATTTGGTGGCCGAGTGAAAAATAATGTCAGCGCCGAGATCAAATGGACGGCACAAATACGGCGTGGTGAAGGTTGAATCAATCATGAGTGGCAGGCCATGCTGGTGTGCAACCTCGGCCAGAACAGGAATATTCAGCACTTCCAGTCCAGGGTTGCCGAGCGTCTCGCCAAATAAGAGGCGGGTTTCGGGCCGTATAGCAGCTGCAAACGCATCCGGGTCGCGAGGATCGACAAAAGTGGTTTCGATACCGAATCTGCGCAAGGTGTAGTCCAGCAGGTTGTGGGTGCCGCCATAAATTGAACCTGAGGATACGATGTGTGAGCCCGCACTCATCAGAGTAGCAATAGCCAGATGGCATGCTGCTTGGCCGCTAGCCGTGGCGATCGCACCGACGCCACCCTCTAAAGCCGCTATCCTTTCTTCCAGCACTGCAGTGGTCGGATTGGTGATTCTGGAATACACGTGTCCAGCACGTTCGACGTTAAAAAGTGCTGCTGCATGATCGGCACTTTTGAAAACATAAGATGCTGTTTGGTAGATCGGTGTAGCACGAGCACCCGTTGTCGGGTCGGGTTGTTGTCCCGCGTGCAGGGTCAGGGTGTCGAAACCGAACGTTTTCGGTGTAGTCATCTCGTTCTCCGAAACGGGTATCTATGTAACATGGTTTAACTTTAACTGTTCACATAAGAATAGGCATCGTTTTAAATATCCATGTTTGCAACGTAGTGATCTAGTCGATTCAATTAAACAGCAGATGGAGCGATCCGTCGAACAGTTCTCTACCCCAAGGTGTTTATTGATTTTGAGACTCTAGGCAGTCTCCCAGCCGCGGACTGACACAGGATCCGCAGACGCATAGCTAGGGCAGGGGTTTAAGTAGTAATAGTACTAGCGCTGAAAATGGTTGTTCGAGGCTCAATCAGAACTTAGCTCGCATTGAACTGCGCTCAGTGGTGTTGCGGAAAACCGTTCAACCACATTTAGAGTCGCCGCAGTTGAGACAGGTCATGCAGCCATCGAGAAGAACGACAGCCTTGGTCTGGCATTTGCTGCACAGTCTGGCTTCGGCGGGAAAACCAGTGGTCGAACTGTCCTCAGAATCAGGCTGATTTCTAGTTTCATATTCCTGGCGTTTGTCATCGACCAGTTTTTGTTGATGATCGTCGAGATCATCTTCCTGGATCATGCCGATCATTTTCATGTGTGCTTCGATCGCATCTCCTATCTCAGCAACCAGTGATGGTGTGTACTTTCCACCCCGTTTGAAATATCCGCCTTGAGGATCGAATACACTGCGTAGTTCTTCGACTAGAAAAGTGGCATCGCCGCCCTTGCGAAAAACAGCCGAGATGATTCGAGTCAGAGCAACGATCCACTGAAAATGATCCATGTTCTTAGAGTTGATAAAGATCTCGAATGGGCGGCGTTTCTCGTAAGGTGTTTCAGGATTTAGTACGATGTCATTGATGGTGACGTAAAGTGCATGCTCTGACAGTGGAGTCTTGATTTTGTAGGTGCTTCCGATCAGCATTTCTGGCCGTTCGAGCTTTTCATGCATCTGAATGACGTTGGAAGCAGAACCCTCAGCGCCCGCAATCACCTCGTTTTCCGGCGCCATCCCAGCGGTCTTCGGCGGGTCACCCTCGGCTTTGATTACCTCGAAGTCGGTGATGGGGTTGTCGATCTTAATAACCATATTCCACCCTAAAATTTGCCGTAGTAACCTTCTTTTAGGGCATCAAACAGGTTGGCGGCCGTATGGGTTTCGCCATCATATTCGATTTCTTCGTTGCCCTTGGCTTCGACCATCTCCCCGTTTTCCAAGGTGAAGCGATAGGTGGTGTTTTCCAGGTCTTCTTCTTTGACCAGTACTCCCTGGAAGGCATCCGGGTTAAACCGGAAAGTCGTGCAGCCTTTGAGGCCTTTTTCGTAGGCGTACATGTAGATATCTTCGAAATCCTCAAACGGGTAGTCCGTGGGCACGTTGGCAGTTTTGGAAATCGACGAATCAATCCATCTTTGTGCAGCAGCCTGTACGTCGACATGCTGTTTGGGGGTTATGGAGTCGGCGCTGACGAAATAATCCGGTAGCACGTTGTTATCGTCGTTTGGCGTCGAAGCAGGGTTGACCAAGCGGCGATATTCCAATAACTCAAACGACAGGACATCGATTTTTTCCTTGGTTTTCCGACCTTCGCGTATGACGTTTCGGCTGTACAAATGGGCAAATGACGGCTCAATACCGTTGCTCGCGTTATTCGCCAGGGACAAACTAATGGTGCCAGTAGGCGCGATAGAAGTATGGTGACTGTAGCGTGCGCCGTGTTCAGCAATCTTATCGGTGAGTTCATCGGGAAACTGTTGCATATAACGACTGTATTTTGCCATCAAGATAGACCCTCTAACACGGTCGCCACTTTGATAACCATCAGTTACCATTTCGGGTCGTTTGGCCAGCATTTCTTTATCGACCGTAAACTCGTCCTGCATAATCGGTGCGGGCCCCTTTTCTATAGCGAGTTCAACACCGGTCTGCCAACCGACCTCAGCCATTTCACGTGAAACGCGTTCAGTGAAAGCCAGTGAATCTTTACTGCCATACTTCATCTGCATCATCGCCAATACAGAGCCCAGTCCCAGAAAGCCCATTCCGTGACGCCGTTTATATTCGATCTCGTGTCCTTGCTGACCAAGAGGCAACCCGTGAATATCAACCACGTTGTCTAGCATGCGGGAGAATATACTGACGACGCGACGGAACTGTTCCCAATTAAAACGCACACTCGCTGAAAACGGTTGTTCCACAAAGCGGGTTAGATTGATCGAGCCCAGCAAACAACTGCCATAAGGCGGCAAAGGTTGCTCGCCACACGGATTGGTCGCTCGGATCTCTTCACAGAACCAGTTATTGTTCATCTCGTTGATTCGATCAATCAGAATAAATCCCGGTTCAGCGTAGTCGTAGGTTGAGGACATAATCAGGTTCCACAACCGGCGAGCTGGCAACGTGCGAAATACTTTGCAGGCGACCTCGCCTTTATCGTTGGTGACGTAGCCCTCACGACAGGGCCAGTGGCGCCAAGTGATCTGGCTCTTACCATCATCAATTTCCGTTGCCAGAGCAGGAAATAGCAGTTCCCAGTCCGCATCGTTTCGTACAGCCTGCATGAACTCATCGGTGACTAAACAGGATAGATTGAACTGCCGGAGTCGGCCGTTTTCCCGCTTAGACTGAATAAAATCAACGATATCTGGGTGGGCAATGTCAAAAGTGCCCATTTGTGCACCTCGACGACCACCGGCAGAAGAGACCGTGAAACACATGGCGTCAAAAATATCCATAAAAGATAACGGTCCGGAGGTGTAAGCACCTGCGCCGCTCACAAAAGCGCCCTTTGGCCGCAACGTCGAGAACTCATAACCAATGCCACAACCGGCTTTCAGTGTCAGGCCGGCATCATGAACTTCAGTCAGTATGCCTTTCATTGAATCAGGGATTGTGCCGGACACGGTACAGTTGATCGTACTGGTTGCTGGTTTGTGTTCTCGAGCACCCGCATTAGAAATGATCCGACCCGCCGGGATGGCGCCGTTTCTAAGCGCCCACAAAAATTCTGTATACCAGTGATCTTGTTTTTCGCTGGTCTGTTCAACCGCGGCCAACGCGCTTGCGACCCGCTTGAAGGTGTCATCGATGGTGTGGTCAATTACTTGGCCCGACTTTGCTTTGAGCCGGTACTTCTTGTCCCAGATATCAATGGACGCAGGTTGTAACTCAACACCCGAGGCGTCGGTCTTGTGCTGTTCCAGTGATGCCTTTGTCATTTGTTGTTATTCCTAGTGGGGTAAAAGACCCCGCAGGCTGCACCCTCAAAATTCAAAGGGGGAGCCCGTTAATCACCAGCTGCTATTTACGAATCTGAAAACGCCACTTTGTTTGGGCAGGTCTGGACAATAACACTATATGTTGTGGCATTGAACAGAGCATACGCCCAACATATTGGGTCGGTCAACTTTTTTCATGGGGGCACAAAAAATACCCTATAAAAGGGCTTCGGACTATAGGCTGTCAGGTGGTCAGGCGCCGGTAAATCTCTGACACCTTGACCGGCAGCTGGTGTACATCGTCGACCAGTGTGTAGTTGACTGCTCCGTACATGTGTGGCAGGTAGTCTCGTGCTTCGCGGTCGATGGTGATACAGAACGGGTGTATGCCCGCACGCTTGGCTTCAACAAGTGCTTGCCGAGTATCTTCGATCCCATACTCACCGCGGTAGCCGTCATAGTCATCTGGTTTACCATCTGACAACGTGATTAAGAGTCGTGTCCGCGCATCAATATTTTTGAACAGGTGAGTAAGATGGCGGATTGTTACGCCCATGCGCGTGTAGTCCTGCGGTTGGATGCCGGCGATACGCGCTTTGACTTCTTGGCCGTAGGTTTCATCAATCCGCTTGATGCGATAAAGCTCACAGCGTTTCCGAGTCATGCCGGAAAAGCCATAAATAGCATAACGATCACCTAGAATTTCTAGGGCTTCGCACAGCAGCACCAAGCTTTCTCTTTCTGCGTCGTTGATCCAGCCCTTCGTCGATCCACTGACGTCAACCATAAATATCACAGCAATATCGCGTTCGAGTCGTTGCGGACAGGTGAAAAGGTTTTCCGGCATCTCTCGGCCAGAAATGGCTTCGATTCGGGCTTCAATTGCGGCATCCAGGTCGATATCGTCCCCATAAGGCTGTCGTTTCAGACGTCGTTCACCACCCCGAAGCGCTTCAAAACTTCGACGGATTTCAGTGACTAGGCCATGGTATTTTTCAAGCGTTTCTGCCACAAAAGGCTTGTCCACCGATCTCATGTCGATTTCTCTTAGCACACACCATCCTTTACGATAGTGACGCCGTCGGAAATCCCATTCATCGTAGTGTAGTGCGCCTTCCTCGCGGTGGGATCCTTTCCACACGTCTTTGGCACTTCTGTCTTCGTTAGGACCTGGGTCGTAATCTCCTGCCCCAGCAGCTACGAGATATTCCGGTGGGATTTCATCCAGATCCAGCAGCATCGACTGCAGAATCTGTTTAATGTCGGGCGGAGTCGCCACAGGGTTGCCGTCTATCTCCAGCATCAACTCCATCTCCCCGGTTGTGTTTTCCGGCGTCAACAATTCAATTTGTCGTATTGCTGAATCATCCAAGGTTTGATCATCGTGTAGCAGTTTGCTTAGGCGGACCTTGAGTTCTTCGCGATCCTGTTCCATTCGTATGGCGAGTACCTGTTCAGCGAGTTCGAGTTGAAGAGTTCCATGCCAGGGTTGGGGAGCGGGTGCAGTGACGGACTGTGGATAAATCAGCTTAAGCTGCTCAAGTGTTGTCTCGATCGTCGAGGTCGGTTCTTTGAGTTCAGATAGTGCATTTTGCCACTCGATTGCTGCAGGTTTATCGCTGGTAATTTCTAGTAGAGTGTTCATCTGGCGCCACAATCCGGGCAACTCTCGTTTAATGCAAGCTTCAAGTCGCATTGATTCGAGTGCAAAAAATATCGATAGCGCTCGTTGAGGCTCTGAGTATTCAGCCAGGCGTGCTGACAGTGGTGGATCGTCTTGGGTTTGTTTTCGAAATGTGCCAAAGCGCGTTTGTGCCCAAAGATAGGTTGTCATGAGTTTGTACAGCGTGAAGTTATTCTGTTTATCGCCATAACGGTTGAGCAGAGCTGGCAGGAAGAGCACTTCTGTATCTGTAAAAACTTCATCACTGGACTCAATGCGTAAGGACCTACCTGCCAGACCACGGATGTAATGATTAAGCACACCGACGGTCTCGTCGAGGCGGACCGTAACCGGGCGCAGACTTTCTTCACGAGCAAAAGTATCAACGGCAGCGAAGGCTTCACTTCCGGGATAAAGACCCTGGCGGTCGTAAACATCCATGGCGTTAATGATCCAGTCCTCAACCTGCCTCAAATCCATAAACTCAAAAGCTCGGGCTGCGTGACGGACGAACTGAAAACCCATCTCGGAGTTGGTGCGGATGATGACCTCTAGCCAGTGGAGCGTGAACTCCTGTTGTGTTCTGGTGCAGACCGATAGGGCCAGCGCGGGTTCTCGGGCCGTTCGCCTCGATGACAGGACCGCGTCGAGCATTTCGTCGAAACGTTCTTCAAGTGCTTCAAAAGAAAAGGATTTTGCTTCAGGCATCAACGCGATCGGTTCTGTTGTACAGCTTTTTGAGTCAAGTAAGTATACCGAGCGGCCACGGTTTGGCTTCAGTCGGACCTGTTTGCTGGAATCAACCGGCTCAGGCTACAGTGTGTGCTCAGCAGATTAGGGGTAGAAATGGGTAGATTAAGTACTGTACTACTGTGGGCGCAGACACACCCGTTGGTGGTCACGGGTATGCTGGTCGTGTCGTTGCTCTTGGCCGGGGTTTACGCCATCGTGATCTTTATGGCCATCGCTCGTATGGATGCGGATTATTTTATGCGGTCTGAAGCGGACCGAGACAGCTGGCGTTATCGGTACACTGGCCTATGGCTGGTCATTCGCGTCACCAAGAATTTGGTCGGGGTGCTTCTGGTATTGCTTGGTTTGGCTATGCTGGTATTGCCAGGACAGGGCATTCTGACCATTCTGATTGGGATAAGCCTGCTCGAATTTCCAGGAAAACGCAGACTCGAGTTGGCCATCGTGAAGCGGCCGTCGATACGCAGGGCGATCGACCGAATTCGGCAGCGCTCCGGAACAGAGCCACTCAATCTGCCTTGATCTCAGTCGCCCTCGAAGGCGATCAAGGTGCGTGTGGGAACATCCATCGCTTCGAGTTTTTCTTTCCCCCCAAGGTCAGGTAGATCGATCACGAAGCTCGCACCGATCACGAGTGCACCAGCGTCACGAAGCAAGGCAACGGTTGCGCATGCCGTCCCACCGGTGGCAATCAGGTCATCAACTACCAGGACTCGGTCTCCCGACTGCACGCTGTCGGTATGAATTTCAACTACATCCGTGCCATATTCGAGGTCATAGTGCTTGCTGATTGTTTGCCACGGCAGCTTTCCTTTTTTGCGCACGGCGATAAAACCAACCGATAGTTGATGCGCAACTGCTCCACCCAGAATAAATCCGCGTGCCTCAATCCCGGCTACAGCATCGATCTGATTCCCGGCGAATGGTTGAACTAAATCGTCGATGGTCTTCCGAAAACCAGCGGGGTGCTGCAACAATGTGGTGATGTCGCGGAAAATAACACCGGCTTTTGGATAGTCCGGTATAGACCGGATAAGTGTTTCGATGTCCATAGTGGGTTTGCCGTCAGATAAATAATCGGCCGGCAACCGCGTCGAGCATTTTTACGATGGCCGGGTCTCGGGCATCATGTGCTGTAATGAGCGCTGACTCCAGTGCCCGGTCATCTCCTGAAGGACACAGTGCCGGTCGAGTTCGCATTCGAGGAGCGACCGTTTTGATCAGTGAACGGGCCCGGGCAGCATTATCCAGAAGGACACCGATGATTGTCTCGACATCAACGTTGTTGTGGCCAGGGTGCCAGCAGTCGTAATCGGTCACCATCGCGACCGTACAGTAGGGTATTTCTGCCTCACGGGCGAGTTTAGCCTCCGGCATATTGGTCATACCGATCACATCACAGCCCCATTGGCGATAGAGATTTGATTCGGCCAGAGTCGAAAACTGTGGGCCCTCCATGGCAAGGTATGTTCCGCCGCGTTGAACTGGGATATCACAATCCCGGCAGGCGGCCTCGCACCAGTCACCCAGCCGGGTGTTGACCGGGTGTGCCATCGACACATGGGCGACCAAACCGGTGCCGAAAAAACTTTTGTCTCGCGCAAACGTCCGATCTATGAACTGATCGACAATCACAAAGGTCCCTGGCGCCAGATCGTCACGAAAAGAACCAACGGCTGACAGGGAGATAATGTCAGTCACACCAACTCGTTTGAGTGCATCGATGTTGGCTCGGTAATTAATACTGCTCGGGCTGAGTCTATGTCCCCGACCATGCCGGGGCAGAAAAATCATCTGTACACCGTCGAGTCGACCACGAAGTAACTCGTCCGATGGATCTCCCCAGGGACTTTTAACCTGTTGCCAGTGGATATCCTCCAGTCCCTCAAGGTCGTACAGACCGCTGCCACCAATGATGCCAAGCACCGGTGCTGGATGAACATCTGTCATGATCATTTATCTCGCAGTGAGCTAAAACAAGGTTGTGCCCAGTTCGTTGACTGCCGCCTGCATGTCGGGCTCATCTGTGAGTGATGCTGCAATGGCACCCCGGCAGGCTGTGCGGGGTTCGACCCCGCTATGCATGAGTTTGGCTGCATGGACGAGCAACCGCGTACTGGCACCTTCTTCCAGTCCGTTGCCTTTTAGATTACGGGTCATTGCAGCATACCGAACGAGCAGTTGTGCCATCTGGTTATCAATGCCTGATTCATGGGCAACGATACTTGCTTCGAGTTCAGCTTCGGGGTAGTCAAAATCTATGGCCACAAATCGCTGTCGGGTGCTTTGTTTCAGGTCCTTAAGGACACTCTGATAGCCAGGGTTGTAGGAAATCGCAAGGCAGAATTCCCCCGGGGCTTTGACTGTTTCACCTGTCTTTTCAATTGGCAGTACTCGCCGGTCATCTGCCAGCGGATGGATGACCACGGTCGTATCCTTTCTGGCTTCAACGATCTCGTCAAGGTAACACAGCGCACCCGTTCGTACAGCGTGTGTCAACGGACCATCAATCCAGCGTGTTTCACCGCCGACTATCAGATAACGGCCGACGAGGTCTGAGGCGGTTAGATCATCATGGCACGACACTGTGACCAGGGGGCGTTTCAGTCTCCAGGCCATATGTTCCATAAAGCGGGTCTTGCCACAACCGGTGGGCCCCTTGAGCAGTACCGGGATACAGTTGTTGTAAGCCGCTTCAAAGACCTGAATTTCTTCCCCTTGAGTCGCGTAGAACGGCTCCTGCGTAATATATTCTGTCTGTGCGGTCGGTTGATTCATGATGGTTTGGTGCGGTTCTTTGTTCCCTGTTCTGTCTACCGTTGAATCCCGGTGTTCCGAGAACATAGTCTAGCTGGGGTGGCTGACAAGTCCACCAGGATCCTCGACAGCGGTCGAATACAGTAATGTCATGCAGATGTTAGCGGTCCAATCAAAGGTTGAAAGTGTTTGCCAGTTTCCTTTTAACCGGTGTGTTCTTCAATCGCGCATATTGCGGTAAGCCCTGACGGTATGGCGGATAGTCTTCCCCAGCGATTAGAGGCATCAGGTACTGTCGGCATCTGGCCGTAATGCCAAAACCGTTGCGACTGATGAAACTGCGGGGCATCATTTTTTCCCGGTTTGCAACTCGGTTTAGGTCTGCCTCGCCAATCGTCCAGCGATAGGGAGAGTTTGATATCCGTACTATAGCTGGCATAACGGCGTTCTTTCCGGCTAGAGCGAACTCAACTGCCGCACGGCCGGTGGCATAGGCCTGGTCGACGTCGGTTTTGGATGCGATATGGCGGGCAGAACGCTGAAGATAGTCAGCAACCGCCCAATGGTACTTCAGCCCGAGGTCATCACGGATCATTCCGGCGACGACTGGTGCTACACCACCGAGTTGCGTGTGGCCAAACGCATCTGTGAGGCCCTGGTCGGCTAGGAAACGGCCAGTCGCGTCGCGTGCGCCTTCTGAGACAACGATTGAACAGTAGCCAAAACGCTTAATCTTGCGGGTGACTGCAGCAGCAAAGCTTTTGCGTTCAAAAGGAATTTCCGGAAACAAGATGAGTATTGGAATTTCGGTTTTTCGGTCCGACGCCATCCCGCCTGCTGCAGCAATCCAGCCAGCGTGTCGACCCATGACTTCAACGATAAAAACTTTGGTTGACGTTTTGGCCATGGAGGCCACGTCAAAACTGGCTTCACGCGTGGAGACGGCGACGTACTTGGCAACGGACCCGAATCCTGGGCAATTGTCGGTAATCGGTAGATCGTTATCCACAGTCTTGGGAATGTGTATGGCCTGTATCGGATAGCCTTTTGTTCTGGCAAGTTGAGAGATCTTAAGGCAGGTATCGGCAGAATCGCCCCCGCCGTTGTAGAAGAAATAACCGATGTTGTGCGCCTTGAAGACTTCGATGAGTCGTTCATATTCGGCTGCACTCTCAGCAAGGCTCTTGAGTTTGTAGCGGCAGGAACCGAATGCGCCAGCGGGGGTGTGGCGCAGTGCTGTGATAGTGGTCTTTGATTCAAGACTGGTGTCAATGAGATCCTCGTTTAATGCACCGATGATACCGTTGCGACCGGCGTAGACCTTACCGATCTGTTGTCGATTACTCCGTGCGGTCTCTATCACACCACAGGCTGAAGCGTTGATTACAGCGGTAACACCGCCGGACTGTGCATAAAACGCATTTTTGCCTTGGGCCATGGTCTTTTCCTTAAAATGAAATTTATTGGGTTATCAAGTACGACCGCTGAAAAATCAAGTATAGCCATACACCTAAGGTTGCCGTGCTGGCAACCGATTTTTTGCCCTGCTGGAACGCAATCCGATCGCCGGTCGCGCTAGGCATTCAACATTATATTGTCAGCGGAAACCAACGGAATCTGCGAATACATTGACAGATGGAGAAACGGAACTATAGTAGGCGCCCCGATTTTTCATCGAGCGGAGAGATTGGATAGTTAGGGCTGCTGAGATTTCGGCTTGTATTCGCTGATAAAACACCAGTAAAACAAGGACTCTGGAATGAGAATAGTGCTGTTGGGTGCACCAGGCTGTGGAAAGGGGACCCAAGCCAAATTAATGGCTGGGAAATATCGAGTGCCGCAGATCTCCAGTGGAGAACTTCTTCGACAGGCGGTGTCAGAGAAAACGGAACTGGGTAAACGGGTTGAATCGATCATGGCGTCTGGCGAACTGGTATCGGATGACATCGCAACCGACGCAGTAACGGAACGGCTTCGTAGCAATGAAAGCAAACGAGGATTTGTCTTGGATGGCTTTCCCCGCACGATCCCCCAAGCCCAGCAACTTGATACACGCTTGGGCTGGATGAACCGGCCGCTACAGTTAGCTTTGTATTTTTTGCTTGACCCAGCAGTGGTTGTAAAACGAACCCTTGGACGCCTGGAATGTGCGAAATGCGGCGCATCATACAACCGATATTTCTCGCCACCAGCCAAACGTGGAATCTGTGAACACTGTGGTTCAAAAGAGCTTGTTCAACGACCGGATGATCGTCAGCAAGCAGTGCGCGCTCGCTTGGATGCGTACGAGCGGGACACAGCACCACTGATTACCTATTTTAGGGCCCAGCATAAATTACGTACTGTCGAGGGAGAGGGCGATATTCAGGATATTTTTGGACGAATATGTGAGATCGTAGATACTGAGATTCGGCCTCTCGAGACGAAAGTTATCGCGATAGAAACCGGTCGTGAATACCGGTCCGATGCGCTAACGTTGATCAGTGGCGGTAAGGTGGAGCGACGCGGATTCGCTGGGGACTCCCAAAAAGCTGCTGGGAAGAAGGTCGCCAAGAAGAAAGTTGTCAAGAAAAAAGCTGCTGGGAAGAAGGTCGCCAAGAAGAAAGTTGTCAAGAAAAAAGCTGCTGGGAAGAAGGTCGCCAAGAAGAAAGTTGTTAAGAAAAAAATCGTGGTACGAAAATCTGCGAGCAAAAAACGCACACGCAAGGGCTGATGAGCCGTGAATCAATACCCCAACGTTCGAATGCGACGTAACAGGCGGGATACTTTCAACCGAAATCTGGTGCGTGAAGTCAATTTAAGCTGTGAGGATCTAATTCAACCCCTTTTTGTGTGCGAGGGGCAAAATTACCGTGAAGCGATCCCGACTATGCCAGGTATTGAACGCTTGAGCCTGGATCTGATTCTCAACAAAGCTGAGAACTTGGTAGCATTAGGAATTCCAGCTATTGCACTGTTTCCGGTCATACGAGCAGAAGCCAAAACGCCGGATGCTGAAGAGTCTTTCAATCCGGAAGGACTCATCCCCCGCGTTGTGCGTGCGTTGCGTGAGCACCTGCCCGAGTTGGGCGTGATTACCGATGTTGCGCTTGATTGTTACACCAGTCATGGACAGGACGGACTGCTGGATGACAGTGGCTACGTCGTCAACGACGCCACTGTAGCAGTGCTTGTTCGGCAGGCACTTTCTCACGCTGAGGCTGGTGCACAGATCGTGGCACCGTCTGACATGATGGACGGCAGAATCGGGGCGATACGAGAGGCTTTTGAAGGGCAGGGCTATGTGAATACGCGGATTCTTGCTTATTCAGCCAAGTACGCTTCAGCTTTTTATGGGCCTTTTCGTGATGCTGTGGGATCTGCAGAAAACCTCGGTGGTGGTGATAAATACAGCTATCAGGTCGATCCCGGGAATTCGGACGAGGCTATTCGGGAAGTCGAATTGGACCTCGCCGAGGGTGCTGACATGGTTATGGTCAAACCCGGAATGCCTTATTTAGACATAGTCTTCAGGGTCAAACACGAACTCGGTGTGCCCACGTTCGTGTACCAAGTCAGTGGGGAGTACGCAATGTTGAGTGCAGCGACTCAGAACGGTTGGCTAACGCGTCGCGCAGTTGTCAGCGAAGCCTTGTTGGGCTTTAAGCGCGCTGGCGCTGATGCCATTCTGACCTATTTTGCTGAAGAGGTAGCCGGCTGGCTTCAAGCAGACTAGACGATCACTGTTCGTAACGGGTGTATCGTCTCCTGCCGCCAACACGAGTGTATTGACCGTGGGAACGCAAGGTACTGATACCCAGATCACACACTTCGGTTTCCGTCAGGTCGACGAAGATGAGAAAGATACGCTGGTTGCGAGTGTCTTTCGTTCCGTAGCAGGTCAATACGATTTAATGAACGACCTGATGTCTCTGGGTGGTCACCGCTTGTGGAAAGATTTCGTGATCAGCAGGAGTAGTGTACGTTCCGGTCACAAAGTTCTTGATGTGGCCACTGGCACAGCTGATCTCGTTCGCCGATTTGCAGAGCGTGTAGGCCCCGACGGTCAGGTTGTTGGTGTGGATATTAACGCAGACATGCTTGCGATCGGTCGGTCGCGACTGGTAGACGCTGGTATAGCACAAGGGGTTGAACTACTGATCGCAAATGCGGAACAACTGCCTTTCATTGAACATCGATTTGATTGTGTGACCATCGCCTTTGGGTTGAGAAATGTGACGCATATCCCGATTGCACTCCAAGCCATGACCAGGATGCTTCGACCAGGCGGCCGCTTGCTGGTTTTAGAGTTTTCGCAGCCGCGAGACGGACCTTTTGCCCGCTGGTACGACCACTATTCGTTCAAGCTGATACCCCCTCTGGGCAGGGTAGTCGCCGGTGATGAAGAAAGTTATCGCTATCTCGTCGAATCTATCCGCCGTCACCCCGACCAGGAAACGCTGAAAGATATGATGCTCTCAGCTGGACTTGAAGATGTGTCGTATCACAACTTGAGCGGTGGCGTGGTGGCACTGCATGTTGGGTTTCGATACTGAAGATTAGCTCTGAACGCTTATGGAATTCCGACAGATCATGGCGACGGTTCTTGAGCGTTCTCTGAACGCGACGCTGGCGATGGATCCTGGGTCTGTGCAGCTGTTGGCCAAGTTAGAAGGTAGGGTCATCGCAATGAACATCGAATCGCTGGACGGAAGTTTCTACCTTCTGCCCCATAGAGACCGGGTGTCGATTGAGATCGATCACGATCAAAACCCCGACATTGTCATCGAGGGTGGATTACTCGCATATGCGCGAAGCGCGACCGCCAGCGTCAGGGGATCGGCTAACCCTGACCAGTTGCTGGAGATCAGCGGTGACGCTAATTTGGTTGCAGTAATGCGGGATTTTCTCAGATCACTACAGCCAGATTTCGAAGAACGATTGTCATCACTGATCGGTGATATTCCGGCCCGCCAGGCAGGTAATCAGATTCGGTCCTTCGCCGAATGGGCCGAGCAGGTCGGTCAGTCTATTGCTGTCAATACGGGCGAGTATCTCACTGAAGAGAAGCGGCTTCTTGTGGTTAGATCAAGAATCGACCGTTTCCTTATTGCGGTAAATCAGCTGCGAAATGATACTGAGCAGTTGGCAGGGCGACTGGGTACGTTAGAAAAGGTTGAACGCAAAGGCAGATGATGGTCGGCGCTAGGCAGACACTCCGGTTGTTTCGCATTGTCCAGATCCTGGTCAGGCACGGGCTGGATGAGTTCATCACGGTTTTGCACCTGTTCCGGCCGTATCGGGCTTTGCTTTACCTTTTCCCTGGTTTTTGGTTCCGGAATCTGGACAGACCGCGTGGCCAGAGGCTGCGGGAGGCGCTGGAGGAACTCGGCCCGATTTTCGTAAAGTTCGGTCAGCTATTGTCGACACGGCCGGACCTGATCCCTGAAGATATCGCCAGTGAGTTAACCCGGCTCCAGGACCGTGTCGAACCTTTCCCCGGTAAGACAGCGCGCGCTGCCATTGAATTGGCTTATGACGGACCTGTGGAAGCACATCTGGCTGAATTCGAAGATCAGCCTATGGCCTCGGCTTCAGTGGCCCAGGTACACAGGGCCAGGCTTCTTGATGGAACCAAAGTGGTGGTCAAGGTGTTGCGCCCCGGAATAGAGGTTGCGATAGACAGGGACCTCGCCCTGCTTCAGGCCTTGGCGCACATGGCAGACAGACACTGGTCAGAAGCGAAACGACTGCGCCCAGTGGAAGTCGTCGAAGACTACGATAAGACGATTCATGACGAACTTGATCTGATGCGGGAAGCAGCAAATGCAGCCCAGTTGCGCCACAATTTTCTTGACTCCGATCTTATCTACGTGCCGCAAGTCTACTGGGAGCATTGCCGGCGTGACGTTATGGTTATGGAACAGATCGATGGCATACCTATACGCGATGTCGACGCGATAAAAAAAGCTGGTGTAGATATGAAGCAACTGGCACACAATGGCGTAGAAATCTTTTTTACACAGGCATTTCGTGATGGGTTTTTTCACGCTGACATGCATCCAGGTAACATCTTTGTTGGACCCGATGGTCAATATCGAGCGGTTGACTTCGGTATCATGGGGACACTGAGCGAACTGGACAAGCGATACTTGGCCGAAAATCTACTCGGCTTTTTCAATCGTGACTACCGGGCCGTTGCTCGAGCACACCTGCGGGCGGGGTGGGTACCTGCAGATACCCGCGCTGACGAATTTGAGTCAGCAGTTCGTACCGTCTGTGAACCGATCTTTGCCAAGCCGATCAGCGAAATATCATTTGGTCGACTGGTGATCCGGCTTTTCCAGGTGGCGCGGCGGTTTAACATGCCGGTGCAACCGCAGCTGGTCTTATTGCAGAAAACCCTGTTGAACATCGAAGGTTTGGGGCGTCAGCTTTATCCCGAACTCGACCTCTGGGAAACGGCCAAACCGTTCCTCGAACGTTGGATGCGTGAGCAAATCGGACCGCAGGCCTTATTCAATACTGTTCGACAGGAACTCCCGCAAATCGCAGCGCTGTTGCCACGGCTACCGGGCCTGACGCAAGATCTGTTACAGCGCTTCCAAGATGATGAATCGTATTCACAGGCCCGAACCCGGGAGATTGAGGCGCTGAATTGTCGGATTGACCGCAGTGAGCGGCGGCTGACAGGCGCCCTGCTTGGCAGTGCAGTCGGGCTGTCCGGTGTGCTCATACTGTTGTTCGGTAGTGAGACGCTGGGATCGATGGCGGCGGCCCAAGGGGTGGGTACAGGCATGTGCCTATTTGGCGTCATTGTAGGACTTTACAGCTGGTTGGCTGCGGCTCGGCGACCATAAAGTGCCGATTCGGCACAGAAAGACAATTTAACCAATGATAATACTTGGTTTTTACGGTAAATCCTTATAATATTACTAGGTTATTCTGGCGGTGCTTAAGCCAAAGGGGTGAACTCAACAACGTAAACTTACGAGTGACCCCCTAGTCCAGCGACTGAATTTGCGACGCTTCGGGCACTATCTTAGACACAAGGGGAGGTAAATATGCGATTAACAACCAAGGGCCGTTACGCGGTGACCGCGATGCTTGATCTGGCACTGAATCAGGGTAAGGGCGCTGTGACGCTTCAGGACATTGCGTTGAAACAGGAGATCTCACTCTCGTATCTCGAGCAGCTATTTGCCAAATTACGTGGTGACGGTTTGGTCAGGGGCACCCGGGGTCCCGGCGGGGGCTACCGGCTTGCACGGAGTGCTGAGGCCATCTCAGTTGCTGCAATCATCAGTGCGGTTGATGAGAAAGCGGATATGACCCGATGTGGCGGTGAGGCAGACTGCCAGGATGGCGAAAAGTGTCTAACCCACGAGCTGTGGGCAGAACTTAGCCTGGAGATCTATAAATTTCTGGACGGCATCACATTGTCTAATCTTGTGAGCAGACCGGAAGTTCGAGAGGTAGCCGAGCGCCAGGAGATTGCACAACAGAGCCACCCCAGTGGCATGCAGTCTATCGTCGTTGAACCTGATCAATTGACAGGTACGACTGACAGGTACTAACTCCTTCGCATAATATTCAGAAGGTTCCTAGCAACCTCTGTTTGTGTTCCAAATTCTTACAGGCAACAATATGAGTTCATCGGTATCAGCAATCAGTGACCTAATCGGTCGTGAGTACAAAGAAGGGTTCGTCACCGAGGTCGAAACGGACACCTTTCCACCTGGGCTGGACGAAGATGTAATTCGAGCCTTGTCTACAAAAAAGAACGAGCCTGAATTTATGCTCGACTGGCGCTTGAGTGCGTTTCAACGCTGGCAAGAGATGGCTGAGCCAAGCTGGGCACATGTCAGTTACCAACCGATCGATTTTCAGGCGATTAGTTATTATTCTGCGCCGCGCAGTGTGGGGGACGGCCCCCAGAGTCTCGATGAGGTCGATCCGAAAATTCTGGAGACGTACAACAAGCTGGGCATTCCGCTGCAAGAACAGAAATTCCTCGCGGGTGTCGCTGTGGATGCGGTTTTTGACAGCGTGTCAGTCGCGACAACATTCAAGAGCAAACTCGCCGAAGCTGGGGTGATCTTCTGCCCGTTTTCAGAGGCTGTGCAGGAGCACCCGGAACTGGTGCGTCGATATCTGGGAGCGGTTGTGCCAGCGGGGGATAATTTCTACGCCGCCCTCAATGCGGCTGTTTTCAGCGACGGCTCATTCGTTTATATCCCCAAGGGGGTGCGTTGCCCGATGGAACTGTCGACATATTTTCGGATTAACGCATTAAACACCGGGCAGTTTGAGCGAACGTTGATTGTTGCGGACGAAGACAGTTATGTCAGTTACCTGGAAGGATGCACGGCGCCGATGCGCGACGAGAACCAGTTGCACGCCGCAGTGGTTGAACTGGTGGCAATGAAAGGTGCCCAAATCAAATACTCTACAGTACAAAATTGGTACCCGGGCGACGAGGAAGGTCGTGGCGGCATCTACAACTTCGTCACCAAGCGTGGTGCCTGTAGAGGTGACGATGCCAAGATATCGTGGACCCAGGTCGAAACAGGATCAGCAATTACCTGGAAGTATCCCAGCGTCTTGCTTGAGGGCGATCGGTCGGTTGGAGAATTCTACTCAGTGGCACTGACCAACAACTGCCAACAGGCGGATACAGGAACCAAGATGGTCCACATCGGCAAAAACACCAGTAGTACCATCATCTCCAAGGGTATTTCAGCAGGCCGTGGCCAGAATGCCTATCGCGGCCAGGTTAAGATACTCAAGGATGCTGAAAATGCGCGCAACTACTCCCAGTGTGATTCCCTGCTGATGGGGGACCGCTGCGGTGCACATACCTTTCCCTACGTGGAAGTGAAAAATCCAACCGCAACGGTCGAACACGAAGCAACCACTTCAAAAATCGGCGAAGACCAGTTGTTTTATTGCCGGCAACGAGGTTTGTCGGAAGAAGACGCGGTATCGATGATTGTCAATGGATTCTGCAAGGAAGTTTTCAAGGAATTGCCCATGGAGTTTGCGGTAGAGGCGCAGGCGCTGCTAGGCGTCAGTCTGGAGGGGGCTGTGGGATGATGTGGTGGAATAAATCAGTAGAACGAGTATGGTGGAGTAAAAACCAATGTTGAGCGTGACTAATCTTGATGTTGCCGTTAACGGGGACATGATCCTCAATGAGCTTAACCTCCAAGTCCAGGCAGGTGAAGTTCACGCAATAATGGGTCCAAATGGTTCAGGTAAAAGCACACTCGCAAACGTATTAGCTGGCCACCCCGGCTATGAAGTCACGGCAGGTTCGGTTATTTACGAGGGTCAAGATCTACTGCAAATGGATCCTGAAGAAAGGGCGCGTCAAGGAGTCTTTCTTGCCTTCCAGTACCCGGTCGAGATTCCCGGGGTCAGCAATGTTTATATGTTGAAAGCAGCTGTCAACCAAATCCGAAAACATCGCGGGGAAAACGAACTCGATGCGGTAAAATTTCTTAAGCTGGTGCGCGAGAAAATGAAGCTGGTCGACATGAAGGAAGAATTCTTACACCGCTCGGTTAACGAAGGATTTTCTGGCGGTGAAAAAAAACGCAACGAGATATTCCAGATGGCCATGTTGGAACCAAAACTTGCTATCCTGGACGAAACTGATTCGGGTCTGGATATCGATGCCCTCAAAGTCGTCGCCCAAGGTGTGAATGAGTTGCGGGACGCGAGCAGATCGATTGTCATGGTCACACACTACCAGCGACTGCTCGATTACATCGTACCTGACTACGTTCATGTTCTGGCCGGTGGACGAGTACTCAAGTCGGGTGGTAAAGAGCTGGCTTTAGAGCTTGAAGAGCACGGTTACGGCTGGATCGAAGACCAAACCGCCGAACTTCTCGAAACCAGGGCCTGAACCCGTGAATACTGTTGCCTCTAGCACCGACGTTGCCGACTACATTGTGGCACAGCAGGTCGCAGCCGACGCACTGCCGGCTGCTGGTACGCCCTGGTTGGACGCCAGTCGAGACAAGGCCAAGGCGATTCTGGCTGATGTTGGGCTACCCACGACACGGCTGGAGGACTGGAAATACACCAACACGCGATCGATTACACGATCCAGATTCGATCCGGTCCTGCGTTCGGAAAACTGGTCTGATACCGCGGTTATTGAACAACTGAAAGTACCCGAACTTGACAGTCATCGGCTCGTATTTGCCGACGGGATCTTCGTGTCTGGATTATCAAGCGATGCCGATCTGCCCCGGGGTGTCAGGGTCATGAGTATGGCGCAGTTGTTGCAGTCTGAGCCGGAGTATTTGAAATCTGCATTGGGGTCAGCTCTACCGGAATCACCGCATGGATTTACGGCGATGAATTCGTCGTTCATATCGGATGGTGCTTTTGTGGAAATTGGTGCCGAAGTCATGCTCGATAAACCGATCGAACTTCTGTTTGTTTCAGCATGTAGTGGCAAAAATCGGCTGGGACTGCCTCGAAACCTGGTGCTGTGCCGATCCGGTAGTTCTGCGACCGTTGTCGAGCGTTACCTGTCAGCAACAAAGTCTCGGTCACTGACTAATGTTGTCACCGAAGTGGTACTCGACGGCAGCGCCAGGTTAAATCATTACCGGGTTGTTGACGAAAGCGCTGACAGTTTTCACGTTGGCGGTCTTTTTGCACAACAGGATCAATCGAGTCGGCTTGACGCCTGCTCTGTTGTAGTGGGTGGTGGTCTGGTACGAAACGATGTGCTGGTAAACCTGAATGCGCCCGGTGCGGCAGTTGATCTAACCGGCCTTTATCTCGGTCGAGGCCGAAGCCACGTTGATAACCATACGCATGTGGTTCACCATACACCAGAGGGCACCAGTCGGGAACATTACAAAGGTATCTTGGATGATCGTTCCCGGGCTGTCTTTCACGGTCGAATTACAGTCGGATCAGGAGCCCAGCAGACCGATTCAGAGCAGAGCAATCAGAATCTGCTGCTATCCAGAGATGCCGAAGTAGACACCAAGCCGCAGCTTGAGATCTATGCAGACGATGTGAAGTGTGCGCACGGGGTCACCGTCGGCCAGTTGGATGAAAACGCTGTTTTCTATTTGCGTGCGCGTGGGGTCGGTGAGGACGAAGCTCGAAAAATGCTCACGCTAGCCTTCGCTGCTGATGTCCTTGCAAAGATCAAGCTACCTGCGCTTAAAGGCTACCTTGAACGTTGTGTCAGCGATTTGTTGTTGTCCGTATCGCACACCAGTTGATGAACGCCCCTCGAGCCAGTGCACAAGGCGCACTCTCCCCACTTGATGTCGAAGCGGTAAGGCGAGACTTCCCGGCATTACACCAGCAGGTCAATGACCGGCCGCTGGTTTATTTGGACAGCGGTGCGAGTTCGCAGAAGCCCGAACAAGTTATCGAAGCACTGAACAACTACGAGCGACATGACCACTCGAATGTGCATCGTGGTGTTCACACCCTTAGTCAGCGCGCAACTGAGGCTTATGAAGCATCGCGTACCAAGGTGCAACAGTTTATCAATGCCGGATCAGTCAAGGAAGTTGTGTTTACCCGCGGAACGACAGAGGCTATTAACTTGGTCGCCCAGAGTTATGGTCGTGCAAATCTACGATCTGACGATGAAGTACTGATTACAGAGATGGAGCATCACGCCAACATTGTTCCTTGGCAGTTATTGTGCGAACAAACCGGCGCCAAACTCAAGGTTGTTCCGTTTGACGATACGGGTGTACTGGAGATGTCGCGGCTTAAGGACCAACTCACCGAAAAGACACGCATCGTTGCCGTGACACATGTCTCGAACGCATTGGGTACGGTCAACCCGGTCGGGCAGATTATTCAACTGGCGCACGATGCCGGTGCAGTTGTTCTAGTGGATGGTGCACAGGCGATTCCGCACGGACCGGTCGATGTCACTGCGCTGGAGTGTGACTTCTACACGTTTTCCGGACACAAAGTTTATGGCCCCACCGGCATCGGTGTCTTGTACGGTAGAGAATTCCTGCTCGAAGCCATGCCGCCATGGCAGGGTGGAGGTGACATGATCAAAACAGTCAGTTTTGATGAAACGACCTACAACGATCTGCCTTACAAATTTGAAGCAGGAACACCGCATATCGCCGGGGCTATTGGTCTGGGTGCTGCTGTGGATTATGTGGCAGCGCTAGGCCCCGATCGCATCGCTGTGCACGAGCATCAGTTAATCAACTATGCAACCGAACGAGCGAACGCGGAAAAAGACATGCAGATTTTTGGCCAAGCACCAGACAAGGCAGGTATCCTGTCTTTTGTCCTGGACGGTATACACCCACACGACATCGGAACAATTCTTGATCATGAGGGAGTTGCGATTCGAACCGGACATCATTGCGCCATGCCGGTAATGACGCATTACGGGGTTTCAGCCACAGCAAGAGCCAGCTTCGGTCCCTATAACACGATCGATGAAATCGATGTTCTGTTTAGGGCGATGGAGAAAGTGCGCGAGATGTTCAGACAATGACTGAACTGCGAGATCTTTATCAAGCCGTAATTCTCGACCACAACAACAATCCACGGAATTTCGGTAAGTTGACATCGGCCAATCGACATGCCAAAGGAGTGAATCCTCTGTGTGGTGACCAGGTCAATGTGTACTTTAGTCTCGACGACGACGCCTGGGTGAAGGAAGTTGGATTTGAAGGCCGCGGTTGCGCGATCTGTATGGCGTCAGCTTCGATCATGACCGAGACAGTTAAGCATCTGAGCATCGTGCAGGCCGATCAGTATGTCACGGCATTCTGCAGCCTGGCAGGCGGTGAGAAATCCGAAGTCACGGAGGGGCTTGATCTGTCGACGCTGAAGGTACTGGCCGGCGTTAAGGCTTACCCGGCGCGTATCAAATGTGCAACCTTGGCGTGGCACACAGCTCATTCAGCGTTGTCGAAGGGTGGCGCAAGCGTTACAACCGAAACCTGAAGATGTAGAAAATCATGGGTATTAAGAAACACTACGATGCGTTTGTCGGTAAGTTTATGGGTGGAGAAAATGAGGACTCGACACTGTCCTACGCGGAAGTCGGTGAATCGGCCAGTGCTGCAGAGTTTGTGGAGGATGGGTCGTCACTAGACCATGACAGTGCCGTGATTGAGCCCGTTTCAGAGGGTGCGATTGCTCCAGACACTGTAATCACCCCTGATGCCGACCAAGATTCGGTTGAGACAGAATCCGAACTAGAAACAGGGCCACAGGTTACGGGTGGTGGTGACCCCGAACTCCGGAGTCGAGTCATTACAGCACTTAAGGAAATCTACGATCCCGAGATACCTCTGAATATCTATGATCTGGGCCTGATCTACCGGATAGATATAGACCCGGACACTAATACCAGCATTGATATGACGTTAACGTCGCCAAACTGTCCAGTCGCTGAGAGTCTTCCGGGTGAAGTTGAAAACGCCGCAAAAGCCGTTGACGGGATTGGTGATGTTCAACTTGAATTGGTCTGGGATCCGCCCTGGGATATGGATCGCTTGGGTGAGGCGGCTCGACTTGAACTGGGCCTGTTCTGAACGGCTATGAGCGATTGGTTAAACGTTGCATCCACTGACGAGTTGAAACCTGGTGAAGTCAAGGTTGTCGATGTAGACGGCACCGATGTCGCTTTGTTTAACATCGCTGATGAGTACTTTGCAGTTGAGGACGTTTGCACTCATGACGGTGCGGAAATCGCTTCCGGATGTATTCACGGGGATGTCATAGAATGTCCAAGACATGGTGCTCGATTCAGTATCCGTACTGGCGAAGTTACAGCTCCGCCGGCCTATGAGCCGCTTTACCTCTTCGCGCTTGAAGTGAGAGCTGAACAGATTTTTGTACGCGATGATAGGTGGGACTGAGGCAGCGAAGTCCACACAGTATTTGATCCATAGCCGGAAAATGACGAAAAAGCTGTTTATCAAAACTTTTGGCTGCCAGATGAACGACTATGATTCACGAAGGATCGTGGATCTGCTCGCTCAATCACACGGCATGGAAAAAACCGATGATGTCCAATCGGCGGATGTTCTGCTGCTGAACACCTGTTCTGTACGGGAGAAAGCGCAAGAGAAAGTATTCTCACAACTGGGTCGCTGGCGTGAATTGAAGGACAGCCGGCCACAACTGGTGATTGGGGTGGGGGGTTGTGTGGCCAGCCAGGAAGGAGAGGCAATTCTCAATCGAGCTCCGTATGTCGATCTGGTATTTGGACCACAGACCTATCATCGATTGCCATCGATGTACGATGCACTGATGTCAGAGCGACAGGGCCGGGTGGATGTCAGTTTTCCGGAGATCGAAAAATTTGACTACCTGCCGCCACCCCAGAGCGACGGTTGCAGAGCTTTCGTTTCCGTCATGGAAGGTTGTAGCAAGTATTGCACTTTCTGTGTCGTTCCCTACACCAGAGGAGAAGAATTCAGTCGACCGTTTGACGATGTAATCACAGAAATCTATGAACTTGCAGAGCAAGGTGTTAAAGAGGTAACTCTACTCGGACAGAACGTCAACGCTTATGCCGGCGCTCGACACGGTGGCGGCAAGGTCGGTTTTGCGGAACTGGTCCGTTACAGCACGGCAGTAGAAGGTATTGAGCGGCTGCGGTACACCACCTCTCACCCGATCGATTTTGATCAGGACCTAATAGACGTTTATGCCGATGTACCTGAACTTGTCAGCCATCTTCACCTCCCGGTACAGAGTGGCTCCGATAGGATACTCAGGCTGATGAAACGTGGTTACACCGTGGCAGATTACGAACAGATTATCAGGCAAGTGAAGTTACAACGCCCAGAGTTGGTGGTTTCAACTGACTTTATAGTTGGATTCCCCGGTGAAACCGATGACGATTTTGATCAGACCATGGACTTGGTTGATCGTGTGGGATTCGACCAGTCGTACAGCTTCGTTTACAGTGCCAGGCCGGGCACACCGGCCGCAGTGTTGACGGACGAATTGTCTGCAGAGGTCAAACAGCAGCGGTTAATCCGCCTGCAGGAACGAATCCGGCAGTTTGCGAGTTCGATTAGTCAGCAGATGATTGGCACCATCCAACGGGTGCTGGTCGACGGACCGTCAAGAAAAGATCCCCAACAGTTAAGCGGTCGCACCGACAACAATCGGGTGGTCAATTTCTTGGGTTCTTCACAGTGTAAGAACCAGTTTGTTGATATCATGATAACCGAAGCCCTGCCGAATTCTCTGCGTGGCCACAGGGTTGAGGACACTTCTAAGAATTCTGCTATCATGAGAACCGGTCAAACACGGGCAAGCAACGTCGCTTGAAGACGATAACAACTCCGGTCACCTTCCACCTCAATCCGGAAAGCAACCAGCGCCTCGCTGGTCTGTGTGGTGAATACAACTTTAACCTCAAACAGGTCGAGGAACGTCTCGGTGTGAAGATTTCTCACCGGGGGCACCTGTTCTGCATAGACGGTAGGTTTGATGCTGTTAAGCAGGCAGAGACCGTGCTCCAAGCGCTGTACCGTGATACTGAGACTGATCCAGCATTGACTGCGGAAAAGGTTCACTTGGCAATCTCGCAGATTCCGTATGATAAAGAAGCTGGCGAACCAGAAGCCGAAGATATCGTGATTCGTGTTCGCAAGACCATAATTCAAGGCAGGAATCCAAACCAGCGATCCTATCTGCGTAACATCATGACCCATGATCTCACCTTTGGTATTGGGCCAGCTGGTACCGGCAAGACATACCTAGCCGTCGCCTGTGCTGTGCAGGCCTTGGCAGATAATGAGGTAGACAGAATTATTTTGGTGCGACCCGCGATTGAGGCTGGTGAGCGTCTTGGTTTTTTGCCTGGTGATATCGGTCAGAAAGTGGATCCGTACCTCCGGCCTCTTTATGACGCGCTGTACGTAATGCTGGGATTTGAGCGTGTCGGCAAACTCATGGATCGAGGAATAATTGAGTTGGCACCGTTGGCTTACATGCGTGGTCGTACGCTGAATGAATCGTTCATCATTCTTGACGAGGCTCAGAATACGACGAGCGACCAGATGAAAATGTTTCTTACACGGATTGGCTTTGGTTCCAAAAGTGTAATCACGGGGGATGTGACACAGGTCGATTTGCCGAAGGGATCTCGCTCAGGGCTTCGTCATGCCAGTGGTGTACTCGCTCATGTAGAAGGCATCGCGGTGTCTCAATTCACTTCACGTGATGTAGTCAGACATCCCTTGGTTCAGAAAATCGTGGAAGCCTATGAAGTCGACGAGGGAGAAAGACCAAAGTAGTGAACAATGCGATCGAAGTCCAGCTGAGTCATGACGACGAACTAGTGCCGGATGGACCAAGGATTACAGCCTGGGTTGATCGCGCTCTGAAGTCTGTACAAAAAAGAGCTGTATCGATCACGGTGCGAGTTGTTACGCGAGAAGAAATGCAGAGTCTAAACGTCCGTTTCCGGGGCCAGAACTCCGCCACCAACGTTCTTTCATTTCCCTCGGACGATCGTGGATCGCAGCGCACGGGAGTCAGAGGTGATATCGTGGTTTGTTCAGTAGTTGTTCAGACCGAAGCACAAGAACAGAACAAAGCCGTGGATGCACACTGGGCCCATATGATTATTCATGGTGTACTGCATCTGTGTGGGTATGACCATACAACCGATGCTGTGGCTACTGACATGGAATCCCTCGAAGTGCTAATTCTTCATCAGTTGGGATTTCCAGACCCCTACCAATTGCACTAGGTGATAGGCCCGGCTTATGTCAAATAGACAACAATGGTGGCGCCCTGTCATCAGTCGGTTGTGGCTTTTTCTTCGCGGGGTACCGTTGAGTCGAGAGCAACTGTTTAATGTGTTGCGGCAGGCCCATCACAGAGAATTGTTGGACGACGATACCTTACTGATGATGGAACGCGTCGCGGCGGTTTCTGACCTTCAAGTGGATCAGGTCATGGTTGCCAGAGCGCAGATGGTCACCGTAGATTCCAGCCAGACGTTGGATGAACTGCTACCGGTAATTATCGAATCAGCGCATTCGAGATTTCCAGTGACGGGCGGTGATCGCGATACAGTACTTGGGATCTTATTGGCCAAGGATCTGTTGCGCCATCTTCGTGAAAATGGCGACCATAACCTACCCTGGGAAAGGCTGTTGAGACCGGCGGTGTTTATTCCGGAGAGCAAACGTCTGAACGTGCTCTTGCAAGAGTTCAGGGCCAGTCGCAATCACATGGCTATTGTGGTGGATGAATATGGTGGTGTCGTTGGCCTGATAACTATTGAAGATGTACTTGAACAGATCGTAGGCGACATTGAGGATGAACATGATGTCGATGAAGGAGCCGGTATGGTTCTCCGGCGTGGCGCTGACTATTGTGTGGTAAAGGCAATGATGCCGATCAGTAGTTTTAATCAAATCTTCGATACTGAACTAAACCCGCTGGAGTTCGACACATTGGGGGGGCTTGTTACGTCCGAACTTGGCCATCTACCGGCCAGAGGTGAATCAGTAGACCTGCCGGGGATTCATGTCGAAGTACTCAGTGCCGACAGCCGCCTTCCCCGCTTACTGCGGGTCACTCGCAAGCCTTTGCCTTGACACCGCCGGCGGTCGAAGTGGTCCAGCCAGCACATTGAGGTATAGCGGTTTATTGAGGCGGTTCGGCCCAACCCTTACTGCCGTCGCAGCCGGCGGTCTATTTCCGTTGGGTTTTGCACCGTTCGAGTATGCACTGGTGGCACCCCTGTCGTTGGCGGTACTGTTTTTGCTGTGGTTAACAGCTGGTCCGCTGCTGGCAGCTTTGTTGGGGTTCTGGTTTGGTATAGGTGCCTTTGGTGTGGGCGTATCTTGGGTTTATGTCAGTCTGCACGACTTTGGCCAGATGCCCGCACCCCTTGCCATCTTGGCCGTTGTCATTTTTGTGTTGATGATGTCGGGATATATAGCGGCTACCGGTTGGCTACAGTCTTGTTGTCGTCAGCATGGGTCAGCTGTGAGACTGCTACTGATCATGCCCGCCTGCTGGATTCTTGGGGAATGGCTACGCGGCTGGCTATTTAGCGGGTTTCCGTGGCTCTATCTCGGTTATGGGTTGATTGATACACCGCTGGCGGCACTGGCGCCTGCTGGCGGCGTGTTGGCAGTCGGTGCCGCTGGCGCTGTCTGTGGTGCCGCAATCATGATGCTGGTTACAGGGCCGCTACGGGACCGTGTGCTGGCAGTTTGTACCCTGGTCATCGTCGGAGCGGGCGTGTTGGTGCTTGATCGTATTGAATTTGTTCAATCTACTGGAAAGCCGCTTCGGATCGCGATCATTCAGCAGAATGTTTCCCTCGAGCGCAAATGGTCTGCGGATAATCTTGAAGCAATCGCTCAGGGCTATTTGTCGGTTTCCCGTCAAGTAGAGCAAGCGGACCTGATTGTTTGGCCCGAAGCAGCACTGCCGCTTTACTATGACCAAATTCCGCCAGCCTACCTCACGCAACTCAGAGTGCTACCGGCCGACATATTATTGGGTGTTCTGGAACGCAGCCGAAACAACGAGAGAACAGAGTTCTTCAATAGCGCACTGGGCCTGGGTGTAGTCGATTCTATGTACCGCAAACAGCGCTTGGTACCATTCGGTGAGTTTCTTCCATTCCGCCCACTCTTCAGTTGGGTACTGAACTATTTGAACATCCCGATGTCTGACTTTGCGGCCTGGCCGACGGCGCAACCGCCAATGCGTCTGGCAGGGCAACCTGTCGGTGTTTCGATCTGTTATGAAAATGAATTTGGACATCTCATCAGAAAATCATTGCCAGCATCTGCAGTACTGATCAATCTCAGCGAGGAAGGGTGGTTTGGTAACTCTCTGGCCCCACATCAGCGACTGCAGATGGCCCGTATGCGAGCTATGGAAAGCGGTCGGGCACTGATCAGGGCCAGTAACAATGGACTGTCCGCGCTGATTTCTGCCAAGGGAAATCTACTCACCGTCGCACCACAGTTTCAACCCGACACGGTTCGCGGTAGCGTTGTCCCGATGTCCGGTGTCACACCATTTGTACGCCTGGGCAACCTACCGATATTGCTGCTGTCAGTATTGGTGATCGCAGGCTCATTCTTGAAGCGATTTAGGTACCGTACAGTCTAATGAGTCCTGAGCAGTCAGTGCTAAACTGCCCCGATGGAGACCTATTCTGATAACCGGCTGGTTGTGGCTATCTCTTCTCGGGCATTGTTTGATCTCGAAGAGAGTCATCGTGTCTTCACCGAAGAGGGTGTTGACGCATATTGTCAGTACCAGATCAGCCACGAAGACGAGGTTCTAAAGCCCGGAGTGGCTTTTTCGTTGACCCGCAAACTGCTGAATCTTAACCGTTTAGAGAGAACCAACCGGCGTGTCGAAGTGGTGCTGATATCCCGCAACAGTGCTGACACTGGCCTGCGGATATTTAATTCGATCAGCCACTACGGGCTGGGAATTACACGAGCTGCATTTTCAGGTGGTGCCAGTCCGTTTTCCTACGTCGCCCCGTTTAATGCCGACCTGTTTCTTTCTACTGATCCTCAGGATGTGCGACGCGCGCTCGACGCTAACATCGCGGCCGCCACTATCGTGCCCTCGCAGATTGTTGATAGCGAAGGTGATCAATTACGGATCGCATTTGACGGCGATGCCGTTCTGTTTGCTGATGATTCCGAACGGGTCTACCAGGAACAGGGTTTGGTCGCCTTCTCTGAATCCGAACGGGCGGCGGCGGCTTCACCCATGGTCGGAGGGCCGTTCCGACATTTTCTTTCCATTCTTCATCACCTGCAGTCTGACTGGCCAGAGGATTGTTCACCAATCCGTACCGCTTTGTTCACCGCCAGGAGTGCACCAGCACACGAGCGGGTTATCCGAACACTCAGGGCATGGAACATACGCATTGATGAAGCCGTATTTCTGGGAGGGCTGGATAAAGGCGCCTTTTTGAGGACTTTTGGGGCGGACATTTTTTTCGATGATCAGACAGAACACTGCGAATCAGCGCGCCAGTTTGTGGCAACTGGCCATGTTCCACATGGTGTGGCAAACGAAGGGGGTTGATGGGGTTTCGATGTAGCTTGATATAATTCGTCGGCCAGCTGTGTGGATACGGCGCCAGCAGATCAATTTCCCTTGCTTGAATTCAAATTATGAAATCACTGATTCGTCAGACCATAACCTGTGCGTCGATCATGTTGCTTCTGGGGCCGATGCTGTCGAACGGAGCGGGCTTGCCGCTCGCACTCGATGGCGAGACTCTGCCCAGTCTGGCGCCCATGCTGGAAGATGTACTACCGTCTGTGGTCAATATTTCGACCGAGGGGCGGGTGTCAGCTGGCAGCAGCCCTTTCCAATCGGATCCATTTTTCGAGCGTTTTTTCAATATGATGCCCGACAGTCAACCCAGACAGCGCCGTACACAGAGCCTGGGATCGGGTGTCATCATTGACAGTGAATCCGGCTACGTAGTGACCAATCATCATGTGATCGAAAACGCGGACCAGATTCGTGTTCGTTTGGATGACGGCCGTTCGTTTGAGGCGAAGGTAGTGGGTGCCGATCCCGAAGCCGACGTCGCAGTCATCCAGATACCAGCACAAGGCCTGAAGCCGATCAATATAGGCGATTCCGATTCGCTGCGCGTCGGAGATTTTGTGGTCGCGATCGGCAATCCGTTTGGATTAAGTCAAACGGCGACGTCCGGCATCGTCAGCGCACTCGGTCGAAGTGGACTCGGTATAGAGGGCTATGAGGATTTTATTCAGACCGATGCATCCATCAACCAGGGAAACTCGGGTGGGGCACTGGTTAATTTGCGTGGAGAACTGATTGGGGTGAACACCGCCATACTTGCTCGAGGTGGTGGTAACGTAGGAATTGGTTTTGCCATTCCGGTCAATATGGTAGTGAGCCTGACCGCGCAGATCATTGAGTTCGGTGAAGTACGGCGCGGTCGACTCGGTGTACACATTCAGGATCTGACACCGGAACTTGCTCAAGCGTTTGGGGTTGAGGCCGGTAGTGGCGCGCTGATTTCCAAAGTCATACCGGATTCAGCAGCGAAGGCCGCAGACCTTCGGGAAGGCGATGTCATTACGATGGTAAATGGTCGGGCCATTAAAGGTGCTACAGAGCTTAGGAATGTTATCGGCCTGGCACGGGCCGATGAAGAAATTGAATTGACTTATATCCGTGATCGCAAGTCGTTCAACAAGAAAATACGTATCAGGGCGGTGGTTGCAGAATCGGGACGAGGAATACAGATCAGCGAAAGCTTCGAGGGTGCTCGTCTGGAGGACGTCGACGACAGCAGCAGTCAGAACGGCCAACCCGGCATAAGAGTTGTAGAGGTCGCCTCAGGCAGCGCCGCCTGGCAGGCCGGTCTGCGTTCGGGGGATATTATTCTTTCGGTGAACCGGCAGTGGGTGTTCAGCCTGGAGGATCTGGTACAGATCGTAAACGGTAGAACAAGCGGCCTGTTGCTGAATATTCAGCGAGGTGAATCAGCTTTGTTTCTAGTAATACCGTAACGAGAAACTGGCTCAGCATTTGACCACTACGGTTCAAACTAAACTTCAATCCAGGCCATGAAACACGACCTTATCGCACCGTCTATTCTTTCGGCTGACTTTGCAAAGCTGGGTGAAGACGTCGAAGCTGTGATCGCATCCGGCGCCGACATGGTGCATTTTGATGTTATGGACAACCATTACGTTCCAAATCTGACGATAGGCCCCATGGTTTGCCAAGCCTTGCGCAGCCATGGTATCGAGGCACCCATAGATGTTCATCTGATGGTAAAGCCTGTGGATCGGATTATTCCCGATTTTGCCAATGCCGGAGCGACCTATATTTCTTTCCATCCTGAAGCCAGTGACCATGTTGATCGCACACTACAACTGATTCGGGACAACGGATGCCAGCCCGGCCTAGTGTTCAATCCCGCCACGCCGCTAGATTCTTTGCGCTATGCGATACACGACGTAGACATGATTCTGCTGATGTCAGTGAATCCAGGATTCGCTGGACAGAAGTTCATCTCGACCACACTAGAGAAGCTTATACAGGTTCGGGCGATGATCGACGAATCGGGCTTGGACATACGACTTGAGATCGATGGGGGTGTCAATCTGGAAAACATAGGCGCCATAGCGCAAGCGGGTGCTGACACCTTCGTCGCTGGGTCGGCTGTTTTTAGTGCCGGTAATGATTCGGACCCAAACCGCTACGATTCAGTAATCGGTCAGTTACGTACTGCACTCGCCCAGGCTAGACGATGAGTCAGGCCGGCCTTGGTTCGGCCGGGCGATCCCTTTCACGCCCCCTGTCGGTACGCGCGGTACTGTTTGATCTTGACGGTACGCTGGTCGATTCCGCGCCGGATCTGACCTTTGCAGCCAACAAGATGTTGAGTGCACTGGGATACCCCCCGGTGAACTGCTCGCAAGTGAAGGGCTGGGTCGGTGATGGTGTAGGCAGCTTGGTCCGGCGTGCGCTAACCACGATTTTGGGAGATGTGCCAGCTGAATCCTTGATCGAGCAGAGCTATGTCCTCTTTCAGCGTTATTACGCCGAATCAGTTTATCAAGACAGTACCCTTTATCCCGGGGTCCATGAAACGTTGCAAACGCTGAAATCTAGTGGACTTGCATTAGCCTGCGTCACCAACAAACCGAGCCGTTTTACCAAACCGATGCTGGAGAAATCCGGGTTAACAGGGTTCTTCGGCGCGGTGGTATCCGGCGACGACCTGTCACTGAAAAAACCCGATCCGGCGCCACTTGAGTTTGCCGCCGAGCAATTGGGGGTGCCGCTGACAGCCTGTGTGCTGGTTGGTGATTCGACCAACGACATTCGCGCTGCCGGCGCCGCCGGGATTCCGGTATTGTGGGCCACCTACGGCTATGCCGGCCGGGATGACATCGAACAGGATGCAACTCATGGGGCAATAGATACGATTTTTCAGCTGTGTGAGTGCCTGCAAGTCGCCGGCTGAGTACAATAGACCTAGATCTCCAGGAGATCGACAATACTATTGCTGTTCACCAGTGGGACGACAGCCTTCAAACCCCAATGACCTCACTATCGAACCATTTGTCGTGTTTACTGAACTACGCTGTAGTCCACTGAGCCATACCGGAACAGCGTGCCGTTCAGGAGAAATTCTGAAATGATTAGCCGTTTAGACTATGACCAGTATCGGGCTGCAGGTTACAACCGTATCCCCATGGTGAGGACGGTGCTGGCCGATTTCGAGACGCCAGTTAGCGCGTATGTCAAACTCGCGCGGGGTGCATACAGCTACCTGCTTGAGTCAGTACAGGGCGGCGAGAAGTGGGGCCGCTACTCGATGATCGGATTGCCGTGTGCAACCGTGATCAAGGTCGACGGTGATCAGGTTGTGATTGAAGAGGCCGGTGAAGTGATTCACAGCCAGTCGACCGATGATCCACTGAGTGCCATTCAACAGATTCAGCATCAGTTCCGTGTTCCTCAGATCGATGGCCTGCCCAGGTTTACCGGCGGTCTGGTCGGTTACTTCGGCTACGAAACAATCAATTATGTAGAAACACATCTGGGGGAGACTGCCAAACCCGATCCAGTTGGAGCGCCGGATATTCTGCTGATGGTGTCAGATGAAGTCGTCGTGTTTGATAATCTCAGTGGTCGGCTCCATGTCATCGTACACACCGATCCTGAAACAGAGGATGCATTTGAAGCCGGTAATCACCGTTTAGACGAACTGGTGAGTCAGATTCAACAACAGACGGTGTCGGCGGCTGTACCAACCACGACGCCGGTTGCCGAGGACGATTTTGTCTCTTCCTTTGAGCAACCCGAGTTTAAAGCTGCTGTTGAAGTGGCCAAGGAATATATTCGCAGCGGCGATGTTTTTCAGACAGTGCTGTCACAGCGCCTGTCCATACCTTTTCGAGCTGAGCCACTGACCATGTACCGCGCACTGCGCACAGTCAATCCGTCGCCCTACATGTACTATCTCGACCTAGAGGATTTCCACATCGTCGGCTCCTCTCCGGAAATTCTGGCCCGACTGGAAGACGGACAAGTTACGGTACGGCCCATTGCGGGCACCCGCCGTCGGGGACACACCGATGAAGAAGACCGGCATCTGGAGCAGGAACTGATTTCTGATCCCAAAGAGCTTGCCGAACATCTGATGCTGGTGGACCTCGGCCGGAACGATGTTGGTCGGATCGCCCAGATTGGTTCCGTCAAACTGACCGCCAAAATGGAAATTGAACGCTATTCACACGTGATGCACATTGCTTCTAATGTCGTGGGGCAACTACGGGATGACTACGATGCGATTGACGTGTTGCGTGCGACATTCCCTGCCGGAACAGTATCTGGCGCACCCAAGGTGCGCGCAATGGAGATCATCGAAGAGTTGGAGCCAGACCGTCGTGGTATTTACGCTGGCGCGCTGGGTTACATTGGTTGGAACGGGAATATGGATACAGCGATTACGATCCGTACTGCGATCATTGCCAATGGACAGCTGTACATTCAAGCGGGCGCTGGTATCGTCGCCGACTCGATCCCCGCGCAAGAATGGAAAGAATGTATGAACAAAGGTCGAGCGGTGTTCCGCGCAGCAGCAATGGCTGCTCAAGGGCTCGATCTGGCAGTACTTGATAACTAGTCCGGTGTAGTAACTGACAGAGTTAGTCCAGGAAATTTAGACATGTTGCTCATGATCGATAATTACGATTCGTTTACGTATAACCTGGTGCAGTATCTGGGTGAGTTAGGTCAGGAAGTCATCGTTTACCGAAACGACCAGATCAGCCTCGACGAAATAGGCAAACTTGCACCCGACCATATCGTGATTTCACCGGGGCCGTGTACACCCAATGAGGCCGGCATTTCGGTCGATCTGGTCAAGGAATTTGGTGCGCATATCTCTATACTGGGTGTTTGTCTGGGGCATCAGAGTATCGCCCAGGCCTTTGGTGGCGTCATCGTGCGAGCGAGGCGGTTGATGCACGGCAAAACCTCTATGATCCTGCACCAGGGTGAAGGATTATTCGGGGGGGTGCCGAGTCCTTTTCAGGCCACCCGATATCACTCTTTGGTGGTTCAGGAGGCTTCCTTGCCGGATTGTTTTGAAATTACGGCACGGGCCGATGATGACGAAATTATGGGTATACGGCACCAGGATTGGCCGCTCCAGGGTGTTCAGTTTCATCCCGAATCCATACTGACCCAGTATGGCCACCAGCAACTGCAGAATTTTCTTGACGGCGTTTAGCCATGGAAAGGCCACGCGCCGATATTCTGGAACGCATACTTGACCGTAAACGCGAGCAGGTTACGAAGTTGCGTGGGACGACATCACGGTCAGCCCTTGATCGCCTGGTTGCATCACAGGAGCCACCGCGCGGATTTATAGATGCCTTGTTGACGCGCACCTCGCAGGGCGGTACCGCGGTGATCGCTGAGATCAAAAAAGCTTCACCCAGTCAGGGCGTGATACGTGCCGACTTCGATCCGACCTCAATCGCCTTGAGTTATGCCAAAGGTGGTGCTGCCTGCCTTTCAGTGTTAACGGAGCCTGATTTTTTTCAGGGTCGGGCTGAGGACCTTGTGGCTGCACGTTGCGCCAGCAGGTTACCGGTTTTACGCAAAGATTTCATGGTCGACCCTTGGCAGATCGCCGAATCCCGAGCGATCGGTGCGGACTGTATACTGTTGATCGTCGCGGCGTTGGGTCCAACGACTATGGCTGAGTTGGCAGCGGCTGCAACTGACTACGGTTTGGATATACTGATCGAAGTACATGATAGGTACGAACTCGAGTTGGCACTGGCGATCAAACCAAAAATGATCGGTGTTAACAACCGTGATCTACGTACTTTCAAGACAACGCTGACGACAACACTCGATTTGTTACCTTCGATACCTAACGATGTTCTCGTGGTCACGGAAAGTGGAATTCAGACAGCCCAGGACGTTGCTTTGATGCGACAGAACGGTGTGAACAGCTTTCTGGTTGGAGAAGCGTTTATGCGGGCCGAAGAACCAGGCCAACGGTTGGCTGATCTGTTCGATCTCACACACAAAAGCGGATACAGTTGACCAGATGCACGCGACGGTGACGGTTACGGCGGACAACGCACTGTTGGGCGCATCAGAAAGCGGTCATCAAGTAACTATGGACATAGCACCTGATCTGGGGGGTCAGAATCAGGGCCCGCGGCCTATGGAAATGTTGCTGCTGGGGATGGGTGGCTGCACGCTCATCGATGTGATGTTCATCCTGCGTAAATCGCGTCAGGCATTCAGTGATATGCGAGTGGAACTGGAGGCGCAACGGGCTGAAGAAATACCGCGAGTATTCACCCGGATTCACGCCCATTTTATCGTCAGTGGCAACGACCTCGATCCTAAAAGGGTCGCTAGGGCGATTGACCTTTCCGCTGAAAAATACTGTTCAGCATCCAGGATGCTGGGTGCGGTTGCAGAGATTACGCACGATTACGAAATCGTGTCAGACTAAGGCCCTGATGCCTCATGTCTCGGCACTGACCACCGGAATTCTGGCGCATGGAACTTATTACAAACTGGTTCAAGCAACATTTTTCAAACCCTCAGGTTGTATATTTGGGGTTGTTCCTTCTGGTGTTATTCGCAGTGCTGATTGTGATGGGTCAGATGATTGGTCCCATACTCGTCGGAATCGTGATCGCTTATCTGTTGGAAGGGTTGGTCAGTAAATTAGAGCGTATGAGGGTACCCCGATTTGTCGCAGTCTTGATCGTATTTATCTTATTTCTATTGTTTGTCGTCGTGATACTTTTTGGATTGTTGCCGTTGGTGTCGCAACAGGCCACCCAGTTTGTACAGCAGATTCCAACTATGTTGGGGAAAGGGCACGCAGCGATGCTGAAACTACCGGATTTGTATCCAGAAATCATTTCTCAAACCCAGATCGACGAGATCATGACAGCCATGCGTTTAGAGTTGACATCTTGGGGTCAGGCAATAGTTTCAATATCTATGTCATCAGTGGTTGGACTGATTACGGTGCTGATTTATCTTGTGTTGCTGCCATTACTGGTATTTTTTTTCCTCAAAGACAAACAGTCGATGATGCAGTGGTTAAGTCGCTTCGTGCCCAAAGAGCACCAGTTGGTAGCAAAGGTCTGGATCGAAGTCGATCGACAGATAGGCAACTATGTCCGCGGCAAGTTCTGGGAAATCTTGATCGTCTGGGTTGCCTGTCAGATCACTTTTTCGTTCCTGGGTCTCGAATACGCGACCTTGCTGGCCATGCTTGTCGCATTGTCTGTCCTAATTCCATATATTGGTGCTGCAGTGGTCACAATTCCTGTGGTATTGGTGGCATGGTTCCAGTGGGGTTGGGGTAGCGAATTCGGTTATTTGTTAGCTGCATATGTTGTTATCCAACTATTAGATGGTAATTTGGTGGTCCCCATTTTGTTTTCAGAGGTCAATAACCTGCATCCCGTTGCGATCATCTCGGCTGTTTTGATCTTTGGGAGCCTGTGGGGCCTGATCGGCGTATTTTTCGCGATACCTCTTGCTACATTGGTTCATGCAGTAATCAATGCTTGGCCAAGAAATACCACGGCTTAGGATTTAAGTCAGCATATTCAGTGTGACTGCATAGCCATATCTTCTGTCGCCTGCCGTAAAATGTTGTTCGAGTGGGACTGCTTGACGCATAACGGCAACACGGTATCATCGACAGTCATTCAGCAATAAAGCAAGGCATGTTTACCGTTGGATAGCAGAGATTCAACAGTTAGCAGCGGAACCGCGGCGGGTGAGCGCTTCAGGACCGGGGACTCAACCGGCAACGGTTCCTCGCGTGCGTATGAACGTTGGGGTCTTCGCCAGTTGCTTCAGCAGATGGGCGATCCTCAGGTATCAATGCGCTTGTGGGACGGTTTTACCATTACACCTCGTCAGGGAAAATCGCTGGCGACAATCAAGATTCACAGTCGTCGGGCCCTGGCACAATTAGCCCTGAAAGGTGACGTTGCGTTTGGCGATGAGTTTGCAGCCGGCAATATCGAGATCGATGGCGATCTGGTTGAGCTGCTGGTTGAACTGTATGGCAGTCGGGCACAACAGCGGTCGTTTCTTACGCGAGGGGTTGAACTTCTTTTCCGCAATAGACCACGCAGGAACACACTGCAGGGCTCACGTGACCACATCCATCATCATTACGACATCGGTAATGCATTCTATAAGTTGTGGTTGGACCATGAGATGCAGTACACCTGCGCCTATTTTCCGGAGCCGGATATGACTCTGGAAGCGGCCCAACAAGCCAAAATGGATCACGTCTGTCGGAAATTGCAGCTTAAAGCGGGTGACCGGGTGGCAGAGGCGGGTTGTGGCTGGGGATCACTCGCCCGACACATGGTACTCCATTACGGTGCCAAGGTGACCGCCTGGAACATTTCTCATGAGCAAATCAGGTATGCCACTGAGCGGGCAAAAGCAGAAGGATATGATGACAGGGTGCGCTATGTGGAGGATGACTACAGGAACATCAATGGTGAATATGACGTATTCGTATCGGTGGGTATGCTGGAACACGTCGGCGAACAGAACTATTCAGCTCTGGGTTCGGTCGTCGATACGTGCCTTGCCGCAGACGGTCGGGCATTGATTCACACGATTGGTCGAAACCAACCGAAGCTAATGAATGCGTGGATTGAAAAAAGAATATTCCCCGGGGCCTACCCGCCGACCCTACGAGAAATGATGGACATTCTCGAGCCAAATAATTTTTCAGTACTTGATGTTGAAAATCTCAGGTTGCACTATGCCCGCACACTGGAACACTGGTTGTTGCGTTATGATGATGCCAGCGATGAAGTCGTCGAAATGTTTGATCCGGCATTTGCTCGAGCCTGGCGACTTTATCTGTGTGGATCGATTGCCGCCTTTCTCTACGGTTCGTTACAACTCTTCCAAGTTCTGTTTGCCCGCGGACGGGACAACACTATCCCCTGGTCAAGACAGCACCAGTATCTTCCCTGAGCTACAGTGACAACAAACGATGCGCCGCGTCTATACCGCTGCAACGTTGCCGGAAGCGCACCTGATCCGGCAACTACTTGAAAGCGCCGGTATCAACGCTCGGGTATTTAATGAGAACGCACAAGGTGCTATTGGAGAACTGCCAGTCACCGATGCCTGGCCGGATGTTTGGATCGTTCAGAATCACCAATTTCATGCTGCCCGGGCAGTGATTGAGCGTTACGAGGCCAGCTCGGAAGACGAGCTGTTATGCAATTCTTGTGGTGAGATCTCCCCAGGCAGTTTTGAAGTATGCTGGCAGTGTCAAGCAGTCCTGCCGACACAGGCTTGAGGGCATGTCAGAACCCGATAGTATCGGACATTTCAATTTTGGAGGTTGTCCGCCAATCTGTCAGACAGGACTGTCGCGGCGGAAACGGTTCAATATAGTAAAATCAGGTCACCCGAGATCGGATTGGCCGGTCTGGGGATCGAATATCCACGACAATGGACGCACACGAAACTACTGAACTTCGAACCGGCGAAACCTGGTTGCGCCTGGTGGTGATGCTCGTTTACTTCTTTATGGTGTTTTACGTGGTGAAGTTTCTGGTTGGAGTCAGTATGCTTTTTCAGTTTGTCTTGGTCGTCTTCAGGGGCTCAGTCAACATCCGACTCAAAAAGTTTACTGCGGATCTCAATCTATTTGCATACAGCGTGCTGCAATACGTATCTTGGAACACCGATCAACGACCTTTCCCGTTCTGTGACTGGCCCTGCGCGGAGGATCTGTCCACGCCTGCTGAAGATCGCTGAGCGTGACGGGTTCAACAGTCTGATTCCCATACCAGATCGATGAACCGTTCGATGGACGAACGATACGACCCACAGGTCATCGAACAGCAGGTCCAGGACTACTGGTTGCAGAATCACAGTTTTGAAGTGACTGAGGACCCTACCCGGGAAAAATTCTACTGCCTTTCGATGTTACCCTACCCCTCAGGCCACCTTCACATGGGTCACGTGCGGAACTACACCATCGGTGATGTCATGAGCCGATATCAGCGCATGTGCGGTCGTAACGTACTCCAGCCCATGGGCTGGGATGCATTTGGCCTGCCGGCGGAAAATGCTGCGATCCAGCGCAAAGTCCCGCCGTCGGAATGGACCTACCAGAACATAGAGCATATGCGAGGGCAGCTGAAACGCATGGGATTTGCCTATGACTGGACACGAGAAGTCACCACCTGCCGGCCTGAGTATTACCAGTGGGAGCAATGGTTTTTCACGCGTCTCCTAAAGAAGGGGCTGGCCTATCGGAAAAATGCTGTGGTGAACTGGGATCCGGTTGATCAGACCGTGCTGGCGAACGAACAGGTTGTCGATGGCAAAGGCTGGCGTTCCGGTGCACAGGTAGAGAAGCGGGAAATACCGCAATGGTTCATAAGGATCACAGCCTATGCAGACGAACTTCTGGAGGAACTCGACCAATTAGACGGCTGGTCCGATTCTGTAAAGACCATGCAGCGAAATTGGATCGGCCGATCGGTGGGCCTGGAAGTAGATTTTGCACTCGCTGACGGGGGGGATCCGCTGCGGATTTTTACCACCCGGCCTGACACCCTTTTCGGCGTCACTTTCATGGCGGTTGCAGCTGACCACCCACTGGCGCGTGAAGCGGCCGAAGGGAACACAGCGATAGCAGATTTTCTCGAACAGTGCCGAGCCGGAGGTATCAGTGAGGTCGACCTTGAAGCGATGGAAAAGAACGGCCTGCCACTGGGTGTGAATGCGGTAAATCCGCTCAGCGGAGAACATATTCCTGTCTGGGTCGCGAACTTCGTGCTGATGGGCTACGGGACCGGTGCGATCATGGCTGTTCCTGGTCACGATGAAAGGGATCATGCGTTCGCGCAAAGCTATGGGCTTCCTATACAGCAAGTTATTGCTCCAGCAGACGACCGCGAAATTGATGTAATGACGGCCGCGTGGGTAGACAAACAGAACATAGTGACTGTTAATTCAGGGACGTTTAGCGGTCTTGATTACGATACGGCTTTTGAGCGTATTGCCGATCATGTCGAAGCTTTGGGCATTGGCCGTCGCCAGGTTAATTATCGGTTGCGGGACTGGGGAGTATCCCGGCAGCGCTACTGGGGTTGCCCAATTCCAGTCGTACACTGTGAACATTGTGGAGACGTCCCAGTCCCAGATGATCAACTGCCGGTCCTTCTGCCGGAAGATGTCACATTCATGGGGGTGCAGTCACCCATTAAAGCAGACCCACAGTGGCGGCAGACAGCCTGCCCTCAGTGTGAGCGACCCGCAGAACGTGAAACCGATACGTTTGACACTTTTGTGGAATCGAGCTGGTACTACGCTCGCTATTGCACACCGGGTGCCGACGCAATGCTGGATGAACGCGCCGATTACTGGCTACCTGTAGATCATTACATCGGTGGTATAGAACATGCGGTGATGCACCTGCTGTATTTCCGTTTCTGGCACAAACTGATGCGTGATGCGGGTATTGTCAGCAGTGATGAGCCAGCCACGAAGCTTCTCTGTCAGGGGATGGTTCTGGCCGAGGCCTACTATCAGGACAGTACAGAATCCGGCAGAACCTGGATCCCACCCGACGAGGTACGGGTCGAGCGTGACGACAAAGGAAAAACGATCAGCGCGGTGTGGTTGCACGATGGCACTACGGTTAACCCGACGGGTTGGACCACCATGTCAAAGTCCAAAAACAATGGTGTAGATCCGCAAGACATGGTGGATCGCTATGGTGCTGACACTGTGCGCCTGTTTACGATGTTCGCGTCACCTCCGGACCACACCCTAGAATGGAATGATGATGCTGTTGCAGGGTCATTGCGCTTCCTGCGGCGGTTGTGGGCGCTGGTCTATCGTCACCAGTCGTGTCTTTCAGGCGCAAACGACTTAACCCATGCCCTCGAATGGGATGATGAAACCCGTGAAATGCGTCGACTGGTCCATACAGTGCTCCAGCGTATCAATCGGGATATGACACGAAATCAGTTCAACACAGTGATCGCAGCGAGTATGGAACTGTTTAACGGACTGGATCAATTTGAGCCTGGCGAGGATCCCGCTCGGCAATTTGCCCTGCGTGAGGCGATAGATATTCTGATACGTGTGCTGTCACCAGTGGTGCCCCATATTGCTCACAGTTTGTGGCAACTCATGAATTCGGGCGTTGAGCTTCTCGATGCGAGTTGGCCAGAGGTCGATATCGCAGCGCTGCAGACATCCAGCTGTAAGCTGGCTGTTCAGGTTAATGGAAAACTGCGGGGTCAAATCGAGGTGGCGATGGATGCTGATGAACTGCAGATCCGAGAACAGGTGTTGGCCAATGAAAAGATTGGCCGCCATATTGGTGAATCGAAGATCAAACGATTTATCGTGGTACCGCAGAAACTCGTCAACGTGGTGATTTGATGAACACACCAATTAGGGGGGTGGATGGTGGTTTCAGTGTTGACAGCGGCGTCTCGCCTTGGGGCAGATACAAGGCACAGATCATGGCTGGGGTCTTCTATCTCTTTCTCCTGGCAGGGTGCGGGTTCCACCTGCGCGGTGAGATGGTGTTGTCTCCCATACTGAGTGCACCCTATGTCAATTCGGCTAATGCCGAGTTCAAAGAGGATCTCACGAAAGTCTTAAATCGCAGTGGCATCAGGGTAGTTAATGATCTCGAAATTGCGAGTGCAATTATCGATCTTGTCAGTGTCAAGTTTGATCGCCAGGTACTGTCTATCAATAGTCGCGGGCAGGCGACAGGTTACATCCTGACCTACCAAGTGCTCTGCCGCTTCGTCGATCGGACCGGTCGTGTTCTTGCAAGCCCAACCAGTCTTAAGCTAAGTCGAACGCTGGAGTACCAGAGCACTCAGGTGCTACCGAAGAAACAAGAAGAAGATGCTTTACGTGCACGTATGCGTGAGGACCTGGTGCAGCAGATCTTGCGTCGCCTAAACAGTGTGTCACAAGCTCCTCCTGGAGGGTTGAAAACAGAGCAGTTTTCTTGATGTTGGCAGGAACAAGGATGATCAACTTTTGCGAGTAAACCCATCGGCACTCAATGCCCAGTTAGAGAAGGCGCTGGTCGGCGCTTACGTTTTGTTTGGTGCTGAACCGTTGATGCTCGAAGAGGCGGCTGATCAAATTCGCACGGTGGCGCGTCAGGCGGGGGTTGATGAAATACGTTCGATGACCGCCGGTGTCGATTTGGACTGGTCAGAATTAAATGCAAATGCCCGGTCGCTGTCATTGTTTTCGAGTCGGCGCCTGATCGTAATCCGGCTACCGACGGGTAAGCCAGGTGATACTGGTTCAAAGGCAATATTGACTTATTTAGATGAGAGCGTTGAGGACACTATCTTGGTTGTTATCGCGGGACGGGTCGATAAGCGGGGCCAGTCCAGCAAATGGTTCAAGGCAATGGAAAAAGAGGGACTGGCAATAGAAGCCCGGGCTCTGACACGCGATCAGTTGCCGCGATGGATTGAGCAACGTCTTAACAGTCAGGAAATCGTCGCCACTGCGGGTGCAGTCCAGAGGCTTGCCTATTACGCTGAGGGCAACCTGATGGCCGCAGCACAGGAGATCAGCAAACTGGCACTCGTACTCGGAACTGGCGCGACGCTGGACGAGAAACGACTGGATGAACTTACCCAAGATCAGGCCCGCTTCAGTGTCTACAATCTGGTGGACACCGCACTATCAGGAGACGAGATCAGAGCCTTGCGCATATTGAGTGTGCTACGGCGGGAAGGTACTGAGTCGGTGCTGTTAGTGTGGGCTCTCGCGCGCGAGGTCCGGACGCTAGAAGCAGTCTCAGCTGCGCTTGCCAGCGGAGAATCACAGGCGGACATTTTCCGCCGCCATCAGGTCTGGCGCAGCCGTGTCAACTGTGTGAACGCCGCACTTAGACGCCATCCGCACGGATATTGGGCGGCGTTGTTGTCTCGACTGTGCCAGCTCGATTATGTGGTTAAGGGTCGTAAAAGTGCGGCCGGTAATGTCTGGGCAGAACTCGAACAGGTACTGTTGTCGGTTTGTGGTATAAATACCGTTTCTCCAAGTGTGACTTAACACATTGAAAATATGAAAGAAGCGCTCGACAGTCGCATTGATCAATCACAGTATGTTCGCAACTGTGGCATGGCAGCCCGCACGGCCAGTCGGATTGTGGCGCAGGCATCGACGCGTCAGAAAAACGAAGCGCTGCTGGCCATGGCGCAGGCTATTGTTGCGGGACAAAGCCGGATTTTGGAGCAAAACCACCTGGATGTTGCGGCCGGTAAACAGCAGGGCCTGGCTGACGCGCTGCTCGACCGCTTGGAACTGACGCCTGATCGGGTGGCGTCGATGGTACAGGGCCTGCAACAGGTTGCGGCACTACCGGATCCGGTGGGTGAGATCAGTGAATTAAATCGCAGACCTTCGGGCATCGAGGTCGGCCGCATGCGAGTGCCTTTGGGTGTGATCGGCATCATCTATGAGTCCCGACCGAATGTCACGGCTGATGCAGGCGGGCTATGTCTTAAATCGGGGAATGCTGCCATTCTGCGGGGTGGCAGTGAGGCGATTCGATCTAACCTCGCTATCGCTGGGTACTTGCAAGAAGGCTTGCAGGTGGCAGGCTTACCTGCCTCAGTCATACAGGTGTTCGACAACACCGACCGCGCTCTGGTGGGTGAGTTGCTCGGAATGTCCGAATTTGTCGATGTTATTGTGCCACGAGGCGGTCGCAGTCTTATCGAACGTGTGAGCCATGAGTCGACAATACCCGTGATCAAGCATCTCGATGGAAACTGCCATGTTTACGTCGATAGCGCGGCGGATATTGACCAGGCGGTCGCCATTGCCTTTAATGCCAAGTGCAGGCGTTACGGTGTATGTGGCGCAATGGAAACCTTGTTGCTGGCAGAATCTGTTGCTGAAAAAGTACTGCAACGTTTGGTTCCCAAGTATCAGGCTGAAGGTGTTGAAGTCCGCGGTTGTGAACGTACCAGGCAACTGGTGCCCAGCGCGATCGCTGCCACCGAGGATGACTGGGGCACGGAGTTTCTGGCTCCTGTTCTAGCAGTGCGGGTGGTTGACAATCTCGATCAGGCAATTGAGCATATTGAACGTTATGGCTCTGGCCACACCGATGCGATTGTGACCCAGGACCTGGAGGCCAGTCGACGCTTTCTGCGGGAAGTCGATTCGAGTTCGGTCATGGTCAATGCATCGACTCAGTTTGCCGATGGTTTTGAATACGGCCTTGGTGCGGAGATCGGAATCAGCACAGACAAACTACATGCCCGCGGCCCAGTTGGATTGGAAGGGTTGACCACTCGAAAGTTCATCGTACTTGGCGCCGGTAGTGTGCGACCCTGAAATCTCGGGAGCAGTCGTCGTCGACAAAACGGATACGAACCCCGTCGTGGGTATATTTGGGGGTACATTCGATCCCGTACATAACGGTCACTTGCAGGTGGCTGAAGCGGTCAGGCGGCAACTGCCGATGGACAAAGTGCTGTTTATCCCGGCGGCGGTACCTTTGCTGAGAGTTGAACCGTTGGCTGACTCTGTCCACCGACTTGAAATGGTTCGCCTTGCAGTTGACGGGTGGCCAGGGTTCGAAACAGATGATCGGGAAATCAGGCGGGCGGGGCCATCTTATAGCGTGGTGACGCTTGAAGAATTGAGACAAGAATTACCATCGATGCCACTTTGCCTGATTCTGGGAATTGACACAGTTTTGCGTCTGACCGAATGGTACCGCTGGACCGAACTGCTGGAACTGGCCCACATCGCGGTTATGGGTCGGCCCGGCTGGCGTCTACCTACCGTTCTGCCCGACTGGTGGATACAGGCCAGAGCAGACACAGGTGATGATCTGGTTAAGTGTACAGCCGGATCGGTCGTCTGTGTCGATGTTCCCCGCTTGAATATTTCATCAACGGGCGTTCGTACTGAGATATTGCAGGGCACAGTGAGCACTGAGATTTTGCCCGAACCGGTCGTAAACTATATTAAGGATCATGCACTGTATGGCTACCACAGCTGATCCCAGTACTCAAACTACAGAAGATCTCAAGGCTATTGTTTTAGCCGCACTGGAGGACGCCAAAGCCAACGATGTTCGACAACTCGATGTCCGACGTCTTACCGACATCACAGATTGGATGGTGGTGGCCAGTGGTACTTCCACGCGTCATGTTTTCGCTCTGGCAGATCATGTACGGACCCAGGTGAAGGTGCAAGGCCTGTCACCTATAGGTACCGAGGGCGAATCCGGTAGTGACTGGGTACTATTAGATTATGGTGATGTTGTGGTTCATCTGATGCTGCCCGATACCCGCGGGTTCTACGACTTGGAAGGATTGTGGGACGATCGTTTATCGAGCGTGGTTCAGCTCACCCGGGAAAGACAGACTGACCTTTGAACTGATGCGCCTACTGCTTATTTCTGTGGGCCGGCGTATGCCGACGTGGGTTAATGAAGGCTTTGCTGACTATGCAAAGCGACTTCGAGGCTCGGCTCGGCTAGAACTGGTAGAAGTGGAGCCGGGCAAACGCAGCCAGAAGACGGATGTGGAGCAGTTGGTTCGCGAGGAAGGTGAACGTTTACTGTCGGTGGCTCCACCAGACCATAGGCTGGTTGCCCTGGATATCATGGGAAAACAATTCTCCAGCGAGAATCTTGCACAGAAACTTGGCAACTGGATCGACCACGCTCAGGATGTCGCACTTCTGGTTGGTGGGGCCGATGGTTTGTCTGCACAGGTGCTTGAACAAACCGACGAATGTTGGTCATTGTCGAGATTTACCCTGGCTCATTCTTTGGTCCGAGTTGTTATTGCCGAACAACTCTATCGGGCCCACAGTATTGTTATGGGACTGCCTTATCACCGGAACCGGCGACCGACAAAAAGGATTTGACCGTGCCCCTGTGTCTTGCATCGGCTTCTCCCCGGCGGCGGGCCTTGTTGAATCAGATTAAGGTGCCTTTTACTGTCCTGGTTGTTGACCTTGATGAGACACGGTTACCAGATGAACCTCCAAATCAAATGGTGGTACGCCTTGCCAGCAGTAAAGCCACGACCGCAAAAAACTGGTTTGTCGAGCACGGCAAACCAGTGCCAGCCATTCTTGGAGCGGATACCTGTGTCGTGATTGACAAGGAAATATTGGGTAAACCGGCTTCGCGTCGTGAAGCCGTCTGTATGCTCCACAAGTTATCAGGTCAGACCCATCAGGTCTACACGGGCATTGCCTTGCTGTCAGGCACGGCAATCCAGACTCAGACAGTCATGAGTGAGGTAACATTTACCCGGCTAACCAGCGCTCAGATCGAGAACTACAGCGATGGCACGGAGCCTTTCGATAAGGCCGGTGCCTACGCGATACAAGGTGTGGGAGCAACATTTGTCAGCCACATCAGCGGAAGCTACTCGAATATTATGGGCTTACCTCTCCACGAGACATACGCGTTGTTAACTGCGGCCGGTTGGTCTGGGTCGTAAAATAGTGCAGTCGGAGACTCGCGTGAACGAAAACGTTGATAGGGTTGTGATGTGATCACTCGGCCCCTCATTATCATATTATTGCTGTATTTTGCGGGGGGTGTCCCGAATTTGTTTGCGGGTCAGGGCATCCCCAAGACGTTGCTCGAGCAGCCGATATTTGCTGAAGATTGGCCTGATCGTCGCACGACCAAGACCGTACTTTCTATACCACCGATCAAAAAACTGCTGGCGCTTTTTGTTGAAGATCCTCGCCAACAGGTGACCATCCGTTATCCCGGAGGTGACAAGGGTAATGCCTGGGCGCTGGAGTTACGCGAATGGCTGGTTGCATTGGGCATTCCATCGAACTACATCGTGCTGGAACCCGGGTCAGGTGGACAAGATCGCCTGTTACTGCTGCTAGAGGCTGGTGACACGTGATTGTCTATGTGATGGAATCAGATCGATAACTCGAAATCAGCACGGGATAAACGGCGATGAAAGTGGCAGCACTACAGATGAATTCCGGTGATGTGATGGACGAAAACCTCGCGGTCGCCGACGGTCTGATTGGTCAGGCGGTTGAGTTCGGTGCGGAACTCGTTGTGTTGCCGGAAAATTTTTCTCTGATGACTGGAGATCATGAAGTGAGGCTTGTCGCGGCCCAGCGTGGTCGGGAAGTTCGGCGTTTTCTGTCGGAGCTGGCAAAAAAACACTGTATTTCGCTGGTGGGGGGTTCAATTCCACTGGCAAGCACAGAAGGAAAGGTCACGAACAGTTGTTTGATGTATGGTGCCGAAGGCGAGTCTCTTGCACGTTACGACAAGATCCATCTTTTCGACGTTGATGTAGGCGGGGGAGAATCGTATCAGGAGTCAGCTCGAACGACCGCGGGGTCCGAACCGGTGCTGGTTTCCGTGCCCAACACCCAGGTGGGGCTGACGATCTGTTACGACATGCGTTTCCCAGAACTCTATCGAACGCTGAGTGAGCGTGGTGCTGAAGTGTTTACCGTTCCGTCCGCATTCACTGTACCAACCGGGCAAGCGCACTGGCATGTTCTGCTGCGTTGCCGGGCGATTGAGAACCTTGCCTGGATCATCGCGCCTGCGCAGGTGGGGTGTCATCCAGGTGGTCGAGAGACCTTCGGCCACAGCCTGATTATAGATCCATGGGGTGAGGTTGTCGCTGAGCAGACAGAACCTACGCCCCAGGTGGTGCTGGCCGACATCGATCTTCAATCGGTTCGAGACAAACGGCGTCACTTTCCGGTATTGACTCACCGCCGGCTATAACACGAGTAGTGAATCGGGCGGTTCGCCTGACTAGGCGGGTTGTGAGATAACCCCGTGATACCCTAAATAAACAGATTAACGTTAGCTTCACCAGCGTGTTCGAAGTAGGTCGCAGCCCCGCCGATGTCGATGTCATCGATAAAATCTTCCCGCTTCATGTCAAATAAATCGATAGTCATCTGACAACCGATCAGTTTTGCATCGGCTTCAAGACACAAATCCCGAAGCTCCTCAATCGTGGCTACGCCTTTTGACTTGATGGTATTTTTCATCATGCCGGTCATCATTGTTTCCATCCCGGGTATGGCTGTACCCAGAACTGGGAACCAGCTGTTCATACCCATCGGCATGGGCATGCCGGGATTGCCGAGAGGACTGACTTTAAGGTCGAGCTTTTTCTTGAGCAGTTGTAGTCCGTAAAAGGTAAAAAACATGGTCACCTGGTAGCCCAGTGCCGCAGCGGTCGAGGCCAAAATGAAGGGCGGGTAAGCCCAGTCAAGCGTGCCTTTTGTTGCTATGATGGTCAGTCTTTTGGAGTCCACGGTTTATCTCCTTCGAAGTGGTGTCGGATCCAAGTCAGATATTGCCAGTGGGCTCGGTTCAAGCGATTTTTTTCAGCATGAAGTGGAACTCACCGTCGAGTTCTGAAGAGTCCAGCAGTTCGTTGCCGGTCTGTTTTGCGAATGCCTCAAAGTCTTTTACGGAACCGGGGTCGGTCGCCATAATTTTCAGTATCTGACCACCACTCATCGTGTTCAGGGTTTTCTTGGCCCTGAGGATGGGCAGGGGACAGTTGAGTCCGCGCGCATCGAGTTCCTGGTCAAAGTTGGACATATCAATTGCCTCTACGAGGTAGTTTTAGGTTCATGGTGTTACGATGCCAGACATTGTAATTCGGTTGGTTCGTCGGCACCTTACACCACCAGATGGCTAGACCAGTGTACCGTTGTCAGGCGTTGGATTCATGGTTAATTCGCATCGGTTACTGAAGAAAAATCTAATCGTAAGATTAATCGGATAGATGACCCGCGAAAAACAGTAAAAAGACCGTAACGAGATCGATAGGTATGATCCCAGAATCCACGTTGGAACCAGCGATCACCGCTGACAGGGGTACAATCAGGCCGTGAAACCATCTTTTCCCAAGGTGCTAGTGCAGACCCGTTTCTGTCTGTTTTTTGTTGCTCTGGCGGTGTTGCGTTGCCCACCGGCTGGCGGCGATGAACTGAGCCGATTGGATGGTGATGCGCTGAAGGTGGTGGTCACTGCCGAAGAACAAGCGTTGGGCCGCGAATTCATCCGTCTGGCCCACACACGCTTGCGTTTGATTGAAGACCCTTTGTTGGTGAACGGTGTGGCCCGAATTGGAGCTCGTTTGACCCAAGTTCTGAACGTTGACCCGGGTATTATCGGGTTTCATCTGGTTGATAACCCCGCGATCAATGGTTTCGCAGGTCCGGGTGGTCAGATCGTTTTGTTTACGGGTCTGATTGCAACTGCTGAAACTGAGGCGGAATTTGCCTCGGTGGTTGCACATGAACTGGCTCATGTTACCCAGCGTCATTTGCCGCGAATGATCGAACGTGCTCGTAAGCGGCAGATACCGGCGACGGCTGGACTGATTGCTGGAATTCTTCTTGGCGGTCAGGCAGGTGCGGCCACCATGGCGGCAACAAATGCTGCGGCCCTGTCGGATCAGTTGAGCTATACACGTACATTTGAACGCGAAGCAGATGCCGTTGGTTTAAGAATACTGAGTACTGCAGGCTATGACCCGCAGGCAATGGCGCGGTTTATCCAGAGTCTGGTACAAGACACCCGGTTTCAGGTGAACGAAACCCCCGAATATTTTCGCACCCATCCACTGTCACTTGACCGGATCGCAGAAATTGAATCACGTACGGTAGGTCATTCTCAGGAAGCAATATCACAGACACAAGAGTATCTGCTTTTACGGGCGAGAGCCTTGGCGAGGTACGGCATTGATGCAGAGCACCTGATGGCTAATTTTCATAGCCAGGCGGCTGCGGATGTTCCAGAGGTGGCAAGTGCCGGTCGCTATGGTCTGGTTCTCAGCGGCTTACGCACGGGAGCCTACAATCAGTCCGTTGAACTGGCCCTGTCACTGCGGGCGCAGTCACCCAAGAATATTTTTTATGTGGTGGGCTTGGCCGAGTCACTGCAGGCGGCTGGTGATCTTAACAGCGCCTTGAAGCTGCTCGCTGAAGCCGTGGCGACGGTACCGGATGATCCTGTGCTCGCGAGCTATTATGCCGATATGTTGATCAAAGCCGGTAAACCTGACCAGGCCAAACCGGTGATTCGTGCCGGACTTCGGGCCTTGCCGCACAGTAGGCGACTGTTCAAATTGTTGGCACGCGCTGAAGGTGAACTCGGCCGTACCGCAGAATCATTCCAGGCACTTGCTGAATACCACTATCTTTCAGGAGATCTTCAGACAGCGCTGGCCAAGTTGACAGCTGCGCTGCAGCACGTGCAAGCAAGTGCTTATTTGACAGCGAGTATTACTGCCCGTCGAAATGAGATCCTACTCATATCCGAGCCGGAGGACTGACTACCGAATTGAAGGAATAGACACACCGAATAAAGCGATCGTTAAGGTGGGCATTAAAGGTCTTTTCTTAGGGTGGAGTCGGACCACTGGAAGATCTTCGAGGGGTCTAAATCGATCGAAATACCCTGTAGTGGGGCATTAGGTAGTCGACGTATTTACGCTATAAGTTAATGTTGTGCAGAATTTATGGGTTATCGGTTGCCAAGGGCTGAAATACGCGCTACAAGTAGTGGGCAAGAGTCGCGAGTCCGTTCGAATAAACGTGCGTAAGAGGTCTGCGACGACAATCAGCTGGAGGATAAAGATGATTAGGTTCAGAAATATTCTAGCCGCAGTGTCGGCGGTTCTACTGTTGGGACTGGCGAGCAGTTACATGCCCATAGCGGCAGCGGGAGACTTGCCGACCGAAAAAGGTTGCAAGAAACTCAAAGACGCAGACAGCGTGATGAAAGGCTGGTGTGCGGCAATAACCCGTAGAAAAGGAAATTGCCTGTCCTGTCATCATGCCATAGTGGATAACTGGCCAGAGGCATTACCGCCAGGCGGCAACATTGGGCCACCATTCGTTACCATGGGTGCTCGATTTCCGAACAGCGAAGATCTTCGGGCCCAGATCTGGGATGCGACGGCTAAGAATCCCAATTCTTCGATGCCGCCTTTTGGCAAACACAAACTGATCAGCGAAAAAGACATCGACAATATCGTGGCCTGGTTATCGACGCTTTAAATGCCCAGGATTACGATAGTAACGACATAGTTTATAAGGAGGTTATACCCACCATGAAACGCCGAGTATTTCTCAAAGGGTCCTTTGCTGCGGGAACGATTGCGGTCGCCGCTACCGCCGGATTACTGACACCCCGTCGCCTACTGGCTGCGAGCTGGCCGGAAACAGCGTTTGGTGCCAAGAACGAAAGTGATGCGGTAAAAGCACTTTTCGGTGACACACCCGTGGTCGATAGTGATGCCATCAGTATTAAAGCGCCGCTTCAGGCTGAGAATGGGGCGGTGGTGCCTATCAAGGTCTGGACATCATTGTCAGATGCCGAATCTATTGCGATCGTGGTAGAGAAAAATCCTGCCCCCTGGGCAACTTCGGTCGATATCATGCCGGGCGCCGGGGGACTCTACAGTACACGGATCAAGATGGGGCAGACCTCACCGGTCACCTGCTACGTTAAGGCAGGTGGGAAAGTACATAAAGCCGCACATGTGGTGAAAGTGACTGTTGGTGGTTGTGGTGGTTGACCACAACACCTGGACAAGGAGATAAAATCATGGCAGCAACCAAGATGAAAATTAAGAAAGACAAGTCCGGCGGTCACGTGGTTATGGTGTTGGTTAAACATCCAATGGAAACCGGAAATCGCAAGGATAAAAAGACCGGTAAAAAGGTGCCGGCGCATTTTGTTAAGACGATGGTATTCACGCACAATGGAACAGCTGTGGCACAGGCGAACCTCGGTCCGGCAGTATCCAAGAATCCGTTGACCCAGATCCTGCTCACTAACTCCAATAGCGGTGATACGGTATCTGTACAGTGGACGGACAATCAGGGCAAGACCGGCGGCACTGAAGCGACAATCAAGTAACGTCGACCATGGAAATATTAATACCACATCCGGTGTGGGCCGAGTGTTTCCAGGAGGAGATAAGATGAAAAATATTCTGACAGCGGTTCTCGTGGCAGGCGCCTTCGTCATCGGAGTACCCGCAGCCAATGCAATATCCGAAGCCGAAATCAGGAAAGACATCGAGGAATACCAAGGCTACTTTCTGAAGCGCTTTCCCGGGGTGACGCTTGCTGATTACTCTGATGGGGTAAACGCGCTGCCACAATATGCTGAACGCCGGGCTAACTGGGAATTGCTGATGGAGTTTCCTCCCTACGAGACTGAAATGGACAAAGCCGCTGAAGAATGGGCAAAGCCCTTTGCCAACGGCAAGATATTTGACGACTGTAACCTGGCAGCAGGTAACGTGTACCCGGTCTATGATGCGGCGACTGATGATCTGCGGACATTGGTTGGTGACATCAATGTTTGCCTGAAGGCAAATGGCGAAAAAACGATCAAGAATGTCAAGGTCGGTAAAATGGCGCGTCTCGTTGCCCATTATCGCGCGCAGTTTAATGGTCAACCCATGGCCGTCGATTACTCTCATGCAGGTGCACAGAAATGGTATGAGAAAGGTCGTCAGTTTTATTGGGCCAAACGGGGTCAGTTGAATTTTTCCTGTGCAAACTGTCATGTCCAGAATGCGGGCAACAAGATTCGCGGTGACGTTCTCAGCCCGGGTTTGGGTCACACTAGCGGGTTCCCGGTTTACCGAACGAAGTGGGCCGTGGCCGGTAAACCCTGGGGGACAATTCATCGTCGTTACGGTGGTTGTAACAAACAGGTTCGTGCTAAGCCATTCAAGGCCCAGGGGGCTGAATACAAGGCATTAGAGCTCTATGAGGCCGTTATGAACACCGGTGTACCCCTCAAGGTGCCCAGTCAGCGGCAATAGAAAATGTTATACGTCACAAAAAAAGCCTGGCTTAAGCCAGGCTTTTTTCTCAGCCTCGAGTCCGAGCCGGAGAAAGACACGTCTGAACCGAATGTTCGTAAGGTAAATCGATGAGTCTCAATCGGCGGGAATTTATTCAACTGCTGAGTCTTGCTGCAGTTGCCGGCTTATCGTTGACCGGACGTTCCAGTAGTTCTGATCCGGCCCAGATTTATGATTTCCCCCCCTTCGGCAATGTGTCGTTGTTGCACTTTACCGACTGCCATGCCCAGCTTTTACCTCTTTATTTTCGTGAACCCAGTGTCAATATCGGTTTGGGCGATGCATTCGGCCGGGTGCCTCACCGTGTGGGCCGCTATTTCCTAGATCATTTCTCAATCCCGCAGGGTTCGCCGGAGGCCTATGCCTACACCTGTCTGGACTTTGAGTCCATGGCCCGACAATTCGGAAAAGTCGGCGGTTTTGCTCATCTTGCGACTTTAATCAAGCGGATCAGAGCATTGCGGCCTCACAGTTTATTACTGGACGGTGGAGACACTTTGCAAGGCTCAGCCACGGCGTTGTGGACCCAGGGCCGGGATATGATTGGCGCCAGTCAGTTGCTGGGCGTCGACATTATGACCGGCCATTGGGAATTCACCTATGGCATGGACCGGGTACGCGCGATCATCGACGGTGAGCTGGATCCCATCGAGTTTCTCGCGCAGAATGTTGTGCTCACTGAGGACGCCGCTTTTGATGACAAACCGGCTTATGATCCGGAATCCGGGCAGGTGTTCAAACCATACACCTTGCGTGAACTGAATGGGGTCCGAGTCGGCATTATCGGCCAGGCGTTTCCCTATACCAGTCTCGCCAATCCAAGGTACATGGTAGAAGACTGGAGTTTTGGTATTCGAGACAACCAATGCCAGTCCATGGTGGATGTACTCAGGGACCAAGGTGCTGAACTGGTCGTTGTCCTTTCCCACAACGGCATGGACGTTGACCTCAAGATGGCACAGCGCGTATCCGGAATAGACGTGATACTGGGCGGCCATACCCACGATGGTGTGCCGGTACCCGAGATCGTGAACAGCCCATCGGGGCGCACCCTGGTGGTCAATTCAGGGTCCAATGGCAAGTTCCTGTCTGTGATGGATCTTGATGTTCGCCACGGTCATCTGGTGGATTACAGGTTTCGAATGCTGCCGGTCTTTTCTAATTTCTTACCCGCGGATTCTGAGATGGCGGCCTATGTCGATAGCGTTCGGGCGCCCTTCGTTGACCAATTGACTCAGGTCATCGCGTCAACAGAGGTCACGTTGTATCGTCGGGGTAACTTTGGGGGTACTTTTGATCAAGTAATTCTTGATGCTATGCTAAAGGTCCGTGGCGCTGATATCGCATTTTCACCGGGATTCAGATGGGGAACCAGCTTGTTGCCCGGGGATGCAATTACCTATGAACACGTAATGGACCAAACGGCAATTACCTATGCCAAGTCGACTCTGAATGAGATGACAGGTGAGATGATCCATCAGCTGCTTGAAGGCATAGCCGACAATCTATTTAATTCAGACCCTTACTACCAGATGGGGGGAGACATGGTGCGGGTCGGTGGGTTGACCTATACGATCGACCCGGCAGCAACGATTGGCCGGCGAATTTCGCAGCTGGAACTGGCTGGAACGCCGCTTGATGCGGCGAAAACCTACCGGGTGGCCGGTTGGGCCAGTGTCAACCCGCAGCCAGATGAATTGCCCAACATTTGGGATGTGCTGTCAGAATATCTTATGGATGTTCGGGTGATCCGGAACGTGGCATTGAATTTACCCAGGGTAAAAGGCGTTGATCAGAATCCAGGAATGATCGAACATTAATATAATAATATTACTGAATAATAAAACAAGTAAATGATTATAGACATATATAGTAAAATAAAAATAATAGGGTATACTGTTGTTTTTGTTGTGACATTTAGCGCACCCTTAGCGCTGGCTGCGGGACCGCCACAGGGTGTAGACAGCGCCGTCTGGTGCGAACAAAATGCTGATGAATGTAGCGAATGGTGCGCCGAGAATGACGAGGTAGATATTTGTCAAGAACCGGAGTGTGACTGAAGTGTCCAGACGCTACATTGGCTGAGATTTTCTGGGCCTTTACTTCGCTTACCGAGGAATCGGTTATTATTTAACTCACCATCCACAAGGAGGATTTAACATGACAATTGGTAGACGTATCAGTGGTGCGATTCTGGTTATGGCAGTGTCTTTGCCAGTTCTAGCCGGAGATCCAGTGGGCATCACCCCCGATCTGATGTCGGTTACAGTTATGCACAACGGTGCTGCCACCGATATTGTCCGTAACCAGGACAACGCCAATACCGTGAACCCGGCATTTGCAAAGACCTCAAGAAAATGCCCCCCATTTTGTATTCAACCATCTTCACTTGCACCGGGTGTTGAAACAATCGGTGAACGGGAAATCATCGCCTATGCCAAGCAGATGAGCGATGGAGATGACTCCATCGTTGTGATTGATTCGAGAACCCCGAACTGGGTCGCCAAAGGCACTATCCCAAGCGCAATCAATGTGCCCTGGACCACGCTCAATCCAGCCAAGGGTGCAACGCCCATTGACATCGCTGAGATCTTGCAGAACGTATTCAATGTGAGCGAATCCGAAGGTTTGTTCGATTTCACCAATGCCAAAACTGCCGTGATGTTCTGTAACGGTATGTGGTGCGGTCAATCCCCCAACAATATCAAGAATCTGCTCAAAGTTGGTTACCCGGCGCATAAAATCAAATGGTATCGCGGCGGTATGCAGGACTGGGAGATCCTCGGCCTAAGTACCGCAAAGCCGTAAGCGAACAAGATCGTGTTATCAAGAAGGGCAGATGCTTGCCCTTCTTGAGCACGAGAATTGCAACATACGGCCAGCTACAACATGGACAACGGGTACTACGAGACCGTAGGCCATCTCGAAAAACTGGGTATTGATCAGGACTATATCCAGGGATGGGTCGGTGGATACCTTGGCAATCCCGAGCGCGAGGAACAGCGGGTCACCGATGCTTATAAAGCCGGTTACGAAGACGGACAGGGTGGCATCACAGACAAGGCCCTGGACTGGCAAGGTAGCTAAGCACTTGTCCAGTGGGTCTGGACGCCAACTGATCTACGTTGTTTCGGATGGGCTGTTGACTGCAGCCGAAGAACCCAGGATGTTCTGTATCGACTTCTGAACTTGATCAACAGCATTTCGCGCGTCGATCTCCGTAATTTGGTCCATGACCCAACGATTGGTCTGATCATTTCCCATGAGCTGTTGGATTTGTGCACCGAAAGCCCTTAGCAAGGAATATCCCGGACCACCTTTTTCATACTTACACTGACTAAAGTCTTTGCTGCGGGCATTGAACGTGTCTATAAAGGTCTCGGTGTAGTCTCCTGGCCCCAGTACTTGTTCGGCATTCCGGTGGAGGTGTCCTGCACACAATTGCGTAAGCTTGATGACAAAACGTTCCCGATCGCCGGGTTGTAGTCGCGTCGCGCTGACACGATCACAAATATGAATAAGAAAAACTAGGTATTCACTAATGACAGCGACCCGTTGTGCATCATCGCGATAATCGAACTTCTGTGCGTGGAGTTGCTTGGTACCATCGAGAGCGACCTGCCAGCAGACATAAGCAAGGGCCCCAGCGTTTTCTTCTATTGAAACTGAATGTTCACGAGCCGGCCACCGATCGCGTATTCTCACAACTCACATCTACTGCGAGTAACGGGCCTTCTAAAACGCATGGTTTCGGTCTGAGGTTTATCGATGGGACCCCTTTTCCTCATGCGCGAGGTCAACAACTTGAGTTGCAAGTTCGTCGAACGTTTCGCGATAGCCATCTAGAATATCACCACTCTGCGGTACAAAATAGTCTTCCTGGGTGACGCCAGATTTGCGTTCCCGGGCAATAAATTGTTTCTGCATTTGGATCATTTTCTGTATGATTTTCTGTTTAGTACTCATTTGAAGTTTCCTTGAGACTCAGTCGAAGGCAGTCATTGGTAATATAAGCTGGCAACGTTGCGACATGGTACTTTGCAGTTCTTCGGTTGTCACGCAGAGGTTGAATCGTAAACCGCATCAATGCCACGATGCGGCAAGAACAGCCCACAGCCCAGTTTACGGCCCTCACCCAGACCGAACTGTTGAAGAGCTAATGATTCGCCGGGCTTAAGATCTGTAATCATCAGGCTGCGCGTTCGGAGTGTTCTGGCTGGCGTGTGAATAAGTCGGGTTTTTCCACAGAGCAGTTTAGTTGGCGTTATACCTAGACGATTCAGTTGGGCGTTGACCCACTGTAGGAACTTGGTTTCATTCCGGATGTCTTTGTCAGAGACAATGTGACGCGCAAATACCGTGTTCAGTGGGTTTAAAGGCCGTACTCTGGCTGGACCAATCTCGATAATCTGGTCATTCACCGCGATGTGGTCGCCACACAGCAATCGAGCTGATTCGAGCGTGTCCTGATGAAGTCGAACCACTAATCGTGCGCGACCGGGGAGCTGTAAAAACCCATTGTCGTCGGGCCGTATCCAGCCATTGCCAGATTCTGCGATGTGAACATGGTGTATGCCCACCCATTTATCGTGTTGTATCCATGGCAAGGGACGGGCAAGAGCGTCAAACAGCGCATAGGCATGGTCTATCGGCAGCGCCTGGCCACTTATTTTGAATACCAGGTCTACGAGGTCAGAGACATCCAAGCTCGTTTTTTGCGATGGGGGTTCCTGCCAGGACATAGTGATCTCAGATAAAGACTTTGATATGGCCAGAACACAAAGTGGTTAAGTGGCGTGCCAGAACAAGATAACGGAACCGAGTTAGTTCTACAGTGCAATCTCATCGAAGCGATGCATGGTGTTCTTCGCGTACCTTCTAGGGAATATGGATGTTGTCATGAAAACGACCCCGATAAAACAGCCGCCCACGGTCTCTTTCGGTACTGTCTTGAAAAGATTCACGACGATGTGGGTTATTGTTAGACAAGACACCTTCTGATGGCCTGAGTTGCCGGTGAAACACCAGGTCTGTGCGTTGTCTGAGCATCTCGACAAGCGCCTCTACAGCCTCGCACGACAAAGGATCCGGATGCCATTGAATGTTGTGACGTCGAGTCGTGTATCGCATGTGAATACGGTCAGGACCTTGCCAGAATACGGGCCCGGACTGGGCCTGTCGCGGTCCGTCGGGTGCTTGAATATTGGCGGGTATGGTCATTACATCCGCCCGGCTTAAGGCAGCGACATAATCAGGATTCGTCTGTGCGAGCAGTGCGTAGATGATCTCGTGGTTGATCAGTTCTGTTGCACCGCCTTCAAGCGCAGGCCGCACACAGTGCAGCAACATCGCCCGGACAGGGTAGTTTTCAGGATAGTAGTAACCGTCGGTGTGCCAGTTCAGTTCAGAATTGGTATAGGGTATGTACCGTGCTTTCGAGCCGTAACTGACTTCAATTCTATTTAATCCTGCAGTGACGTCCGACTGGTGCAGATTCTTCAGACCGACTTGACGGCACAATGCAAGTACGGCAGTGTCGTTAACCGTTTGAGCACAGCGGTAATGTGCAAAATTAGCCACTGCAACCCGTTCGCGCAACTTTGCGAGTTCTTGGTGGTTCAGGGCAGCGGGATCGGCAATATCAACGGGTGGCAAAGCGATAACCGCACGGTAGTCGTCAAGCCGTCGGGCAAGACGATCGGTAGATACATCGGTTGAAAATAAAGCAGTGCTTTCAGAGAGCTGTGAAACCATGTCTGTGACCGGTAACAATTAACGCGGTGTGTACAGCTAAAGACTTTTCCTGTCGCAGTTGATTCTAGTCGTCTAATAAGCCCGGGCAACTCTCCCGTTGGAGCAGTGTCGGGGTGAATCAAGTTGTCGTGAACATTTCATACCACCGAATCCAGGGAACTGATTTAAGCGAACGCTCCCCATTTTTTGTCGGAAAATGAGGGCATTTTGCAACTTAGATAACCCGTTGGCAAAAATAATCGGTGACCAATCCGGGTTCATCTATCCCCTATGGGATATGCCTGGATGCACCGTATGCTACCCCAAGGAGAATGTTGTTGGAGCTTGGGCACAGCATACAATGGTCATGCAGGCATGAGCGATTCACACAATTAATTGGAGAAAGCAGAACATGGCTGACCGCGAGCCGCACCCAACACCCATGTTGAATGAGCTCGAAACCGGCCCTTGGCCGAGTTTCGTATCCGGCATCAAGCGTCTTCGGGACGATCATCAGCAGGATCGGGTCAATGGTGTTGCCAACGACTTGCTGGGCCAGTTGGAGCATTCCTACGAGACACGCAAAGGTTACTGGAAAGGCGGTACCGTCAGTGTCTATGGTTATGGAGGCGGGATCATCCCTCGTTTCTCTGAGGTTGGTCAGCAGTTTCCGGACTCGAAAGAATTTCACACGGTCAGGGTACAGCCCCCTGCGGGCAATCATTACAGTACAGACATTCTTCGACAACTCGCCGATAGCTGGGAGAAGTGGGGTTCGGGTCTGGTGACGTTTCATGGGCAGACCGGTAGCATCATGTTTATCGGCGCAACAACTGAAAACACGCAACCCTTTTTTGACGAGATCAATGATTACGGTTTTGACCTGGGTGGGGCAGGACCTTGTGTACGGACAGCGCAGTCGTGTGTTGGGGCCAGTCGTTGTGAGCAATCGTGTGCGAACGAACACAAAATTCACCGCACCTTGGTTAACAACTTCACTGATGATGTTCATCGTCCAGCGCTGCCCTACAAATTTAAGTTCAAAATATCGGGTTGTCCAAACGATTGTATGAATGCGATTGAACGTGCTGACATGGCAGTGATTGGTACCTGGCGTGATGACATCAAGGTTGACCAAGACGAGTGGAAATTCTACGTCGAAGCTAAAGGGCGTCAGCACACGATCGATAACATCATTACACGGTGTCCAACCAGTTCTTTGAGTCTTAAAGACGACGACTCACTGGAAATCGACAATCGCAACTGTGTGCGCTGTATGCACTGTATCAATGTGGTGCCCAAGGCTCTCTCGCCAGGCGCCGATACTGGTGTGACGGTACTGATGGGCGGTAAACGCACGCTCAAGATCGGTGATTTGCTGGGTACCGTGGTGGTGCCCTTCATGAAAGTGGAATCGGAAGAGGATTACGAACGACTGGTAGAGATCGCCGAAAACACCATCGATTATTGGGCTGAAAACGGCCTCGAACATGAGCGTTGTGGGGAAATGATCGAGCGGATCGGTTTGGTCAATTTTCTGGAAGGTATCGGTGTCGATGTTGATCCAAATATGGTTGCTGAGCCACGCGAGTCATCTTACGTCCGGATGGACGGCTGGGATGAAGAAGCGATCAGATGGTTTGAGCGTAAAGCTGAGCAGAAACGAGTGGAACCAAACGCTGTCGCTTAATCCGCCCACAGGGGACGAGTCGGAGTATTTGTTATGGCTAAAAAAGAAATGCGACGCCCGATTGAGTCGGGTTGCCCGGATGGTTTCCAGTACATGCATCCAGTCATGGTCAAGAACTTTGGCCAGTGGAAATGGCACGACCACCCACGACCTGGAGTACTGCGGCATGTGGCCGAAAGTGGAGACGCTATCTGGACTGTCAGAGCGGGGACTCAGCGGATTCTCGATGTTTTTACCCTGAGAACGCTATGTGATATCGGCGATGAATTTGCCGACGGCCATGTTCGATTCACGATTCGCAGCAATATCGAGTACATGGTAGACGGGGAAGAAAAGGTCAATCCGTTGATTGATGCACTGGAGAGCGCAGGTTTCGTGGTGGGCGGTACGGCAAATTCAGTGGCGATGATTGCCCATACCCAAGGCTGGCTGCACTGTGATATTCCCGGTACTGACGCATCGGGAGTCGTGAAGTCGATGATGGATGAACTGATTGATGAGTTCAGAAACTGCAACATGCCCAACCGGGTTCATATCACGACGTCCTGCTGTCAGATCAATTGCGGTGGTCAGGGTGATATTGCGATCAACGTTCAACACACCAAGCCGCCAAAGATTAACCACGATCTGGTGGCAAATGTTTGTGAGCGGCCGTCGGTTGTGGCCCGTTGCCCAGTTGCTGCAATTCGACCGGCACAGGTCAATGGTAAGCCAACCCTGGAAGTTGATGAAAAGAAATGCATCTGTTGCGGTGCTTGCTATCCACCGTGTCCACCCATGCAGATTAACGATCCTGAGCATACAAAACTCGCCATATGGGTGGGTGGGAATCACTCTAATGCGCGCAGTAAGCCGAGCTTCCAGAAGCTTGTCGCCTCAGGAATTCCAAATAATCCGCCCCGCTGGCCGGAAGCGACCGCCATCGTCAAGAAAATTCTCAATACCTACAAGGATGATGCCAGGGATTGGGAGCGAATAAACGACTGGATCGATCGCATTGGCTGGCCACGTTTTTTTGAGTTGACTGGTCTACCTTTTACGAAGTATCACATCGATCACTGGCGTGGTTCGCGTAGGAGCCTCAACTCATCTACCCATATTCGGTTTTAGGAAACCAAATGAAATTCTCGGTAATGGTCAACGAGGGGCCGTACACCCATCAGGCCGCTGATACGGCCTATCACTTTACCCGGGCGGTGCTCGATGCCGGTCACGAGATTTTCCGCGTTTTTTTCTACCACGACGGTGTTCACAATGGCACGCGGATGACGACCCCACCCCAGGATGACCGCCATATCGTAGATCGATGGAGTGAACTGGCTCATGATCATGACATCGACCTGGTGGTGTGTGTCGCTGCCGCTCAGCGTCGTGGCATCCTGGATAAAGACGAAGCCAAACGCAACGGCAAAGATGGTGACAATATCGCACCGGGTTTCCGAATTTCTGGCCTGGGTCAGCTGATCGAGGCCGGCATAGAAGCAGATCGACTACTGGTCTTTGGTGACTAACGAATCAGGTAAGGCTGTGAAGAAATTCATGTACGTCAATCGCCACGCCCCCCACGGGACCATCTATCCGCTTGAAGGTCTTGAAGTGGCACTCATTGGTGCCGCTTTCGATCAAGACGTCAGCATGGCGTTTATTGGTGACGGTGTTTTCCAACTGACTAAGGGCCAGGACACGGCCGATTTAGGCATCAAGAATTGTGCACCTACCTATGGCGCGTTGGGCGATTATGAAGTCACCAAGCTGTACGTGGAGCAGGAATCGCTCGACGAAAGAGGCCTAGAATTGAACGATCTGATGAATCTGACTTGGGAAGATGAACAAGAGGACTGGGCAGAAAAACCGTCGATCCGGTTGGTCAGCCGAGCACAGTTGTCAGACCTGCTTGAACAGCAGGATGTGATCCTGAATTTCTAACACTGACGATGCTGCACACGGTCAACAAATCGCCGTTCGACAGTCACAGTCTACAGACCTGTTTGGGACTGGCCAAAGCTGGCAGCGATATTTTGCTGATAGAAGATGCGGTCTATGCGGCAATGTCCGGTACGGCTGTGACGTCGATGGTCGAATCCGCGATGAACTCCTCCACCATTTACGCGTTGGAGCCGGATCTCAAGGCACGCGGAATCGGATCCGAGAAGATGATCAGCGGTATAAATCTCGTTGGTTACGATGGCTTTGTGGAACTTGCGGTAACCAACGATAAAGTGCAGAGCTGGTTATAGATTAATTAAAAGGAGATTTGATATGGCATTCGAAATCAATGGTAAAACCTACGAGACAGACGAGGAAGGCTATCTCGCTAACTTGAGTGACTGGAACGCTGACGTTGCTGACCATATGGCAACTGAGGATGACTGCGATCTCAGTGAAAACCACTGGGAAGTCATCAAATTTCTGCGCGATTACTATGAGGAGTATCAGATTGCGCCAGCAGTGCGGGTACTGACCAAAGCTATTGGCAAACGATTGGGTAAGGATAAAGGCAACAGTAAATATCTCTATGAGCTGTTCCCTTATGGTCCGGCCAAGCAGGCCTGTAAGTACGCGGGCCTGCCTAAGCCAACTGGCTGCGTCTGAATGTCGAGCCGGTTCACGATTGACTCTGTCCATTAGCCGAACACGGCATACGCCGGGTCGAATTTCTAGAGAGCGTTAGGTTTGATTCTGGGCACTATCTATGCCTTCTTGTTTCTCGTGGCAGCATTCTGTCTCGTTGTGGGAGTGGCTTTGCGTGTTATCCGCTACAGCAGGACACCGGTGCCGTTGGTTATTCCAACCACACCGGCGCCTACGACGACTGGCGGTGTTGTCTCTCGGATGTTTCGTGAAGTCGTGTTGTTTGAGAGTCTTTTCAAAGGAAGCAAGTGGACCTGGCTGTTCGGGTGGTTATTTCATTTCGGGCTGGTCGTTGCTCTGTTGCGTCATTTACGATACTTCACGGAACCGGTATGGCAGTGGGTTGAAGTGATCCAATGGGTTGGTCTCTACGGGGGTGGGGTGATGCTGTTTGGTCTACTGGGACTGTGGGCCCGTCGTTTCCTGGTCGATCGGGTTCGCTACATCAGTGCGCTGTCGGATCACTTGATGCTGGCACTGCTGGTAGCTATTGCAGGCTCAGGGCTTGCCATTAAATATGGTGTTCATACCGACATCGTCGCACTAAAGGCGTTTACTCGCGGATTATTGATGTTCGACTGGCAGCCGTTGCCCGCTGAGCCTTTGTTGCTGATCCACCTGACACTGGTCATCCTTTTGATGGTTATATTTCCGTTCAGTAAGCTCCTCCATGCACCAGGTGTTTTCTTTAGCCCTACCCGCACGATGAAAGACACGCCCCGGGAAAAACGCCACAGCGCGCCGTGGGCAGACGAAATCAACCGGTCAACCCTACGGTAGTATTTGTTCATGGCGAAACGCGAATTCTCCATCCCCGTTATCAAGTCGCCCCCTGAGATCCCGCCAATACGCCCGGGGGCAATGGCCCACAGTAGACCCTTTGTCGCCAAAGCCGAGCATCAGGAACCATTGGGATTCCCTGGTGAGCTCGTTGACAACTGGAAATCAGTTGCCATAGACAAAATGGAGGAATTACTCGGCAAGTATCGTGCACTGCCGGTTTTTCTTGATTCGTGTGTGAAGTGTGGTGCTTGCACGGACAAGTGTCACTACTACCTGGGTACCGGTGATCCCAAGAACATGCCCGTAGCCCGGCAGGATATTTTACGCAGCGTCTATCGTCGTTATTTCACAGTCGCCGGCAAGTACTTTCCTAAACTGGTCGGCGCAGCCGAGTTGACCGAGGAAGTCATAGATGACTGGTATCGTTACTACCATCAATGTTCCGAATGCCGACGTTGTTCGGTTTACTGCCCCTTCGGTATCGATACGGCAGAGATTACGATGGCTGGACGCGAAATTCTGGCCTCGATCGGTGTCGGGCAGAAGTATGCCAACGAAATCATCGGCAAGGTGCACAAAATAGGGAATAACCTTGGTCTGCCGGAACCCGCGCTTGTCGATACGCTCGAAGGCCTGGAAGAGGAAGTCGAGGAAGAGATCAATGTGCCCGTCAAATTTCCGCTGGACCAGGTGGGTGCGGAGGTGCTTCTGGTGACACCGTCTGCTGATTTTTTTGCCGAGCCCCATGTTGATGGTCTTATTGGCTATGCCAAGGTCTTTCATCAGGCAGGCATCAGCTGGACCTTGAGTTCTTATGCATCAGAAGCTGCAAACTTTGGAATTTTTGTCGGCAACTACGAAAACATGCAAAAGGTCGCCGAACGCATTCGTCAAGCCGCACTGGATCTCGGCGTAAAGCGGATTGTGGTGGGTGAATGTGGTCACGCCTGGCGTGTTGCTTACAGTTTCTGGAACACGTTGATCGGGCCATTTGATTTTCTGGATACCGCATACCCTACTCCCCAACATATCTGTGAGCTGACGTATCACCTGCTACAACAAAGTCAGCTCAAGCTCGATCCGGCCCAGAATGATGACAAAGTCGTGACATTCCATGATTCGTGCAATGTCTCGCGAGGTTCGCGTATGGGCGACATGCCTGGTGGGCAATTTACCATTCCTAGAGCGCTGATCAGGTCGGCCTGCCCGCATTTTGTTGACATGGCGCCTGAGACTACGCACGAGCACACATTTTGTTGCGGCGGCGGCGGCGGGTTGCTCACCGATGATCTTCTCGAACTCAGGGTAAAGGGCGCGCTGCCTCGTGTCAGTGCTCTAAAGCGGGTTATCGAGGAAGACGGTGTCACGCACATGGCAGCAATTTGTGCAATCTGCAAGAGCCAGTTCAGCAAAGTTTTGCCGGAATATGGTATGGGCATGGACATGGTGGTGAGTGTTCACCAGCTCATCGGTGATGCGCTCGTGTTTGAACCGGCTCAATAAACGTGAGTGGTATTGATCAAGAGGAAACCCCGATGGCAGATGTAGAGGTACAGGTTCAAGCACTGACTTTTCGAAAATATGCGGACGGCCAGACGCATGCCTACGACGATTTAAAAGAAAAGATTTTCACTGCTGATCATTCCCACAAGTGTCCAACCTATGTTCATCGCACCCCCCCGTGCCAAGGCAGTTGCCCATCGGGAGAAGATGTTCGTGGCTGGTTGCAGATCGTTCGCGGCATGGAACCCCCGCCCGAAGGTGTTGAGTGGCAGGAATATGCGTTTCGCCGTTCAACAGAGGCAAACCCCTTTCCGGCCATGATGGGTCGGGTGTGCCCAGCACCCTGCGAGGCGGGCTGTAATCGTAACCAAGTTGATGACTTTGTCGGCATCAATGCTGTGGAACAGTTTATCGGTGATACCGCATTCCAGCAGCGCTACCGGTTTGAGGAACCCCCGGAACTGTCAGGAAAGCGAGTGGCGATTGTAGGGGGTGGGCCCGCTGGTCTTTCCGCCGCCTATCAGTTGCGGCGTCGCGGCCACGCCTCAACGGTGTTCGAGATGCAGGACCAGTTGGGCGGTATGTTTCGTTACGGTATTCCAGGGTACAGGACGCCTAGAGATATTCTGGACCGAGAGATTGAGCGGATACTGGAATTGGACGCCATAGATGTTCAAACAGGGGTTCGAATTGGACGCGATCTAAGCGTCGAAGAACTGGAGACCGAGTTCGATGCGGTATTGTGGGCCATTGGCTGTCAGACTGGTCGCGATCTGCCGGTGGACGGTTGGAGTGGTACGGCAAACTGCGTATCCGGTGTGAAATTTCTGGAAGCATTCAACACAGGTCGAATGCAGGTAAGCGCTGAACGGGTGGTGTGTATCGGTGGTGGTGACACGTCTATTGACGTGGTTTCTGTAGCCCGTCGGCTCGGTCGAATAAAAAACTTAAACAGCCAGGATCGCCCGGAAGCAGTCATTGGTGGATACACCGCACATGACTCAGCGATGGCCGCAATGCGACAGGGCGCGCAGGTCACGTTGACGGCTTTGTTTAACCAGTCGCAGATGACGGCAGCGGCAGAAGAAATCGATGATGCCCTCACTGAAGGGGTGACCATATTGAATGGCGTAATGCCTGTTGGTCTGGTTAAAAGTGCGGATGGCCGTGCGACCGCGGTTCGAATGAGTGAGTGCGTTGTTGATAAGCAAGGCGTTCCACAACCGGTTGAGAACACGGAATTTGAGATCGAGGCTGATCTGGTGGTCTCGGCGATTGGTCAGGGTGGCGACTTGTCCGGTATTGAAGAACTGGGCAATGAGCGATCCCTGATCGAAGCCGATCAATTTTTTCAGGTTCCCGGACGTCCAGGCCACTTCGTTGCCGGCGACATCGTCCGTCCGCATCTGCTCACGACGGCAATCGGACAAGCATCTGTCGCTGCTGACAGTATCGATCATTTTTTGAAAACTCAGGAACTGGTACGTCGGCCTAAGGTCGATGTCCACCATTTCAGTCTGCTCGATAAACTCCACGAACAGAAACTGGCGCCGACAGAGTACGATCACACTCAGAATTGGGGAACAGACACGGCAGATTTTGTGATTCACAATTATGAGGATCGTTCAGCCCACGAAATCATCCCATCAGACAAACTGTTTCTGGCTCATTTTTTAGAGCAGAACCGCTATCAGCGGGAAGCATCGGTGCCCGGGGCAGACGCAGTCCTTAGCCATTTCGAGGAACGACATCGCGGGCTCAGCGCAGAAGCGGCACAAGCTGAATCAGAACGGTGTATGAGCTGTGGTATGTGCTTTGAGTGCGACAACTGTGTCATTTACTGCCCTCAGGATGCTGTATTCCGAGTCAAGAAAGATAAGTCAACTACCGGTCGTTATGTGGATACCGATTACGAACGCTGTATTGGGTGTCACATTTGCGCGGATGTGTGTCCTACTGGATACATTGATATGGGTATGGGGGAGTAGACGCTTGCTTGTTTATGAACCAGAAATCGAATGACACAGCGTTTTGTAATGGCGTTACTGATAATTCTCAGCCTTGCCACCTCGAGTATCGCTGACGTGACCCTGCCGTCATATCCAAAAGGGAAGGGTGAGCACTGTGTGGAACCGACAGATGTCATGCGTCGAGATCACTTCGAGTACTTGATGCACCACCGACAGATTTCGGTGCATTTGGGTGTGCGATCTAAAAGACATAGCCTGGTGGGTTGTGTGGACTGTCATGCATCCCAGGCAGACGATGGGGCCTACATTCCGGTAAATGAGCCGGGCCAATTCTGTGGCAGCTGTCATATCTATACGGCAGTCAAGATAGATTGTTTCAGTTGCCATGCTGCAGTCCCTGATGCTGTGGTAAAACAATAATGACAGATCCAGCCAACAAGCCACGGCGTCGTTTCCTCGGTAGGACGGGTGCCAGCACCGCCCTCTTAGCGCTCGTGCCGGGCGTAAAACTCGTAGACCTGGCGTTGGCGAAGGATGAAGATGAGCCTGCGTCGGTTAAAACTCGTTGGGGGCTTCTGGTTGATGCCAACCGATGTGTCACTGACTGCCAGGCCTGTGTGTCGGCTTGTGAAGACGAGCACGCATTGGCTAAGACGGGCACAGCGCGGCTGGACCCGCAATGGATCCGTAAGGTTGAACTGGTCGATGAATCTAACGATCGGTCACTATCTATACCACTGATGTGTCAGCACTGTGAGGACGCGCCCTGTGTTGATGTTTGTCCCACCGGTGCGTCATTCAAGCGGGCAGACGGTATGGTGCTGGTGGACAAACATACCTGTATCGGTTGCCGTTACTGCATGATGGCTTGCCCATTCAACGCAAGGTCGTTTGTCCACGGGGAGGTGACCGGACAAAAAAGCTATTCTCCACGCGGCAAGGGCACGGTTGAGAGTTGTACCTTGTGTGTCCACCGGGTGGATCAGGATCGTGCGCCAGCCTGTGTCGAAAGTTGTGCAGTCGATGGGCATGGCGCACTCACGTTTGGCGATCTCAATGACAGTGAAAGTACTGTGTCAAAAACGGTGCGCTCACAACCCCACCGGGAACTTCGGCCTGATCTTGCGCTGAACACCGGTGTGCGCTATCGCGGGGTTTAAGGGCAGCGTATGGACAAGATTCGGTTTCAGGTTCTTGCTGGCACCCACACCGGCTACCGGCTATTGTTGTGGTTGTTGATTATTCTGATCGGTATCGGGCTGATCGCAGCACACCACATGGAATCCCAAGGCCATTGGGTAACCGGGATGGACAACCGAGTGGTTTGGGGGTTACCTCACGTGTTTGCGATATTTCTGATCTTGTCGGCTTCAGGCGCGCTTAATACGGCATCGATCAGTTCAGTGTTTGGTCGTTCAGATTACCAGCCATTGGCACGGCTATCCGGTCTGTTGGCGGTTACATTACTAACAGGCGGTCTGGCAGTTCTTGTTTTGGACCTGGGCCGACCGGACCGTCTGGTTGTGGCGATGACGTATTACAACTTCAGTTCGGTGTTTGCTTGGAATGTGTTCCTATATACCGGATTTATGTTGGTGGTGCTGATCTATTTGTGGGTGATGATGACGCCGCAAATGCGCGGTTATGTCAGGTCGGTGGGGGTAGTCGCTTTGATTTGGAGACTGATCTTAACCTCCGGGACAGGAGCGATATTCGGATTTCTTGTTGCGCGGGATGCCTATGACACCGCGATCATGGTGCCCCTTTTTATTCTGATGTCCCTGTCACTGGGGATGGCTGTCTTCTGGGTATCAACTCTGACGATGTGTCGCTGGAACGGTTACCGGGTTGCACCTGAACTGTCAGAAAAACTCCGTCGGCTCTCCGCCGTGTTTGTCCTCGGTGTACTGTTTCTGATGGCGTTGCATCATCTGACTAATATATATATGGCCCATCACCAGGGGATAGAACGATTCCTGCTTGTTGATGGCGGTGTCTACCCCTGGCTGTTCTGGCTGGGCTTTGTGCTGTGCGGGAGTATTGTTCCCGTCTGGTGGTTTTTGGATCGTCGTTTCTGTACCCCAGCCTGGACAGTGACCACCGCGCTGATGGTGATCGTGGGTGGTTTGTGTCATCTTTATGTCACCATAATTGGCGGGCAGGCCTATCCCTTGCGGCTGGTGTCCGGTTATCGCGTTGACAGTGGGCTTTACGATGGTGAAATTACACACTACCTACCCACCCTGCCGGAACTGGCATTGGGTATTGGGGGGGTGAGCCTAGCCCTGTTGATAACCATGTTGGCTGTCCGGATCTTGCCATTTCTGCCCACAGTAACCAGGCCACTGCCCGGCTCGAACCAGGGTTAGCCGCACCTCACCGGATTATCTGCACACAGCGGAACCAGCAGCGGAGCATCCACAGCAGTGAATCGATTTCTGATCTCGGCGGCTCACAGATCCTCTGGGAAAACTGTCGTCAGTGCAGGCCTGGCTACAGCGTTGACACGACGCGGCCACAAGGTCTCAACGTTTAAGAAAGGCCCGGACTACATTGATCCCATGTGGCTGGGACTTGCCTGTGGGCAGCCGTGCTGGAATCTTGATTTTTTTACAATGGGCCGTGATGAGATCAGAGAGTGTTTTGTGCGGCAGTCAGCTGGAGCCGACGTTGTCCTGATCGAAGGTAACAAGGGACTGTTTGACGGACTGGATGTCGAGGGCGGAGACAGTAACGCAGCACTGGCTAAACTTCTGAACATTCCTGTAGTTCTGGTGATTGACGTGACGGGGATGACACGGGGCATTGCCCCACTGTTGTCGGGTTATATCGCTTTTGATCCGGATGTCCGAATCGCCGGCGTTGTTCTTAATCGCGTCGCCGGTCCAAGGCAGGAACACAAACTACGCGCAGCCATCGATCGTTATACCGATCTGACCGTGCTGGGTGCGATTCCCCGGTCAGAAGAACTGCACATCGAAGAGCGTCACCTCGGTTTAGTCACGAGCGTTGAACACGATCGGGCAGATATCTGGTTGGATTCTGTGGCGAAGACCGTTGACGCCGCTGTGGATATTGAGGCATTGCTGGGTCTAACCGATGGGTTTACTGAAAAAATGCTTGTAGAGCCGGTTAAGAAAAAGCAGACAGTAGATCTACGTGTTGGTATTGCCCGGGACAAGGCATTTGGGTTTTATTATCCGGACGATCTGGCGGCGTTCAGTCGAGCAGGTGCGGAACTTGTACCTTTTGATACCTTGAATGACCAACAACTGCCGGATGTAGACGGCCTGTTCATTGGAGGTGGATTCCCCGAGCAATTCATGGATCAATTGTCAGCCAACAAGCGTATGCTTGAATCAGTCCGTAAATACATTGAGGAGGGTGGTCCGGCCTATGCTGAATGTGGTGGACTGATGTATTTATGCCGATCAATGCGCTTGTCTGATGCGGTTGTCGAACTGGTTGGCGTCATACCGGCAGACGTGGTCATGGAAGATCGTCCCGTTGGGAGGGGCTACATGGTGTGTACCTCGACAGCTGCACATCCCTGGCCGAACGTTGCACGGGCGGCGCCACAATCTTATCGGTTCCACGAATTTCACTATTCCCGATTGATGAATCTGAGTGACTCCAGCGAAACTGTATTTGAGGTCAACCGTGGTTATGGTATTGACGGCAAGATAGATGGCTATGTTTATCATAACCTGCTGGCAACCTACGCTCACCAGCGTCAGGTTTGCGATAACCCTTGGGTAGATCAATTCGTCGAATTTGTTCGCGGCTGCCATTGAGGAATTAACTTGTGCGTAAAAAGACTGAAAACCCGAGATCGATGCAAAAGTCCTTCAGAATTACTGAGGATGCTGCAGAACAGATTTTTCAGTCCATGAGCCAAACCGATCCTACCACTGGGTCGCTTCGTATTGCTGCGAAACGCAGGCCCGATGGATCCATAGACTACGCCATGGGTTTTGATGAAGCAGACGAGACTGACACCGTGCTGGAACAATACAGTGTCGAGGTGTTGATTGGTGTCACCAGCCTCGATCTCCTGGCAGGTGCTCTTTTAGATTGTGTTCGGTTGGAAACGAATGGTGCTAAAGAGTTTATATTTCTCAACCCGAATGATCCGCAATTTGTGCCGCCAGACGCAAGCGTCTGTGAGTAATGGTTTTTGAAGGCGTACGCCAAAAGGGCTGACTGTGTTCGCGACTGTAAATAAGACGAGGTTTGTTGCAGAACCCACTCGACCGTATACTGAAAGGATCGCAGTCAACTGAGCGTTTTAAAGTTGATGGTACGGTGACCGACCACTGTACGATTGACGGAGTACTGCTATCCATGAAGGAGCCACTCGACAGTATTCGCTTGTGGGCGTCCGAGATACGCCAGGGGAATTTTTCTGCACGCCTACCGCAAACATCGAAAATTGACGCCGAAGGGTTGACTGACGACATCAATCGGCTCGCAGAGTGGCTGGAATCATTAGCCGAAGACCAAGAAGCTCAGATCCTCGTTCAGCAGAGTCAACTCGAACAGGAATCCGGTCGAGTGCTGCGATTTGAAGAGCGGACTCGGCTCGCCAATGAACTGCACGACTCGCTTGCTCAGACGCTGGCTGGCCTGAAAATGCAGGTGCGGGTTTTGGATGACACACTTCGACAAGACAATGAGGCCGCGATATGGCAGGAAATGGAAAGAATTCAGGCAGCACTGGACGATGCCAATACCGAGTTGCGAGATCTGATTACCCATTTTCGTTCACCGATTGAGCGACAGGGAATCATTCCGGCCATAGAAAAATTAGTCTCTCGGTTTCGTCTGCAGATGTCGACCGATGTCGTTCTACAGAATGAGTGGCCAGAGTCAGTTTTTGACAGAGAACTGGAATCTCAGGTACTGCGCATTGTGCAGGAATCTTTACACAATGCGCGAAAACACAGTCAAGCCAACCTCGTCAGGGTGCTGCTGACTCACGGTGAAGTGCATCGATACCGTGTTGTTGTTGAAGATGATGGCGTTGGGTTTTCGACCGATAACGTGCCCGCTGATGGTTCGGGGCATTTTGGCCTTTCCATTATGCGTGAACGTGCAGAAGCGATCGACGCCGACTTAAGAATTGAAAGTGAAAACAACGAAGGAACCCAGGTGATACTGGAATTCAACGGCCAGGGATGTGACTGAAAGGCCTGATCGTAGACTAGACGGAAAGATGAAAGCATTACTTATCGATGATCATGCGCTGTTCCGAGCAGGGCTCAGTGGTTTGCTTGAACGTCGTGGAATTGAAGTCGTGGCATCTGTAGGCAGTGGAGAGGAAGGGATTGGCACCCTGGAGACATTCTCACCAGATATTATTTTGCTGGATTTGCGCATGCCTGAGAAAAGTGGTCTCGATGTACTTGACGCGTTGCCTACTGAACAATCCGACGTGCCAGTCGTGATATTGACGACCAGTGCGGATGAGAATGATCTAGCTAACGCGCTGCGCAAGGGTGCTCGTGGTTACCTGATGAAGGATATGGAGCCAGACGATCTGGTGGTCGCTTTACAGGAGATCAAAGCGGGAAAAACTGTGGTGGCGCCAGGACTGACTGGTGTGCTGGCAGATCTCGTAAAAAACGATGGTCGCCAACCCAGCAAGGATTCAAGTGGACCGTTTACTGAACTGACACCCCGAGAACGGGAGATTCTGGGTCATCTCGCGGAAGGCCAGAGCAATAAAGTTATCGCTCGACATCTGGAAATCTCAGATGGCACAGTCAAGTTGCACGTTAAGGCGATACTGCGAAAACTGGAAGTACATTCACGCGTTGAGGCCGCTGTTATGGCTGTCGAACATGGTATCCGGCGCCGTGTTGACCGGCAGCAGAACTGATGGTGATCTGTTGAGGTTTTAATACTCGAGAAACTGCGTGCAGCTACAAGTAGGATCGCCGATCAGCACGGCGGCGGCCCGCACGCTGAATAACAATACCGCGGATGTTTTCTGGACCGTCTATCTTGAGGTGTGGGTATTTAGAATTGAGGGGTTCAAGGTACCATTTGCCAGCTGTGAGACGCAGCTGCCTGAGAATAGTCTCACCCTTGTAGTCAGCAATTACATAGCAACCGTCATGTACGGCGCCACCTGGTTCTGACACCACCACGCAACCGTCAGGGAACTCAGGTGCCATGCTGTCGCCGAGCACCTGCAGCGCATAGGGCTCACTGCTGGCACAATTGCTCATACTGGCTTGTGTAGAGTGTGATTGAGCTGTTCGACCATGTGTCGTAATGATTCCTTGTCTAGACAGTCCAGGGTCTGACGGGAGAAGTTTTCGAGCTCATCAATACGGCTCTCTAATATCCGTTGTTTGATGTCCGGCAGACTGGATGCCTCCATGCTGAACTCGCGCAGACCCAGACCCAGCAGCAGTCGGGTGAAGACGGGGTCCCCTGCCATTTCACCGCACATCGCCACGGGAATTCCAGATCGGTTTCCTGCCTCTATGACCTGATGGATGAGTCGCAAGACCGATGGGTGTAACGGATCGTACAAATAGTTGACCTCGTCATCTATTCTGTCGATAGCCAGTGTGTACTGGATCAAATCATTGGTCCCTATAGACAGAAACTTAAGCTTCCGGGCAAACAGATCGGCAGCGACTGCAGCTGCGGGCACTTCGATCATGCCGCCGATGGGAACGTTTGGATTGAACACTTTACCTTCTTTCTCCAGCTCCCGGCAGGTTTCGCGGACCAGTTCCAGAGCCTGATCAAGTTCGTCAAGGCTGGAAATCATAGGGATCATGATTCTAGCGTCACCGCGCGAGGCAGCACGAAAGATTGCACGTAACTGGGGTTTGAATAAAGTCGGTTCGTTGAGACACAGGCGTATTGCCCTAAGACCCAGCGCAGGATTAATCGTTTTTTCACCATCGGCACGGCCACCATCCACCTGCTTGTCAGCACCGAGATCCAGAGTCCGTATGGTGACTGTCCCCGATACTGAATCAAGAACCTGGCAATAAGCTTTGTACTGTTCATCTTCAGTTGGTGGTTCGGCGCGGTTCATGAACAGAAACTCAGTGCGATAAAGGCCGACACCTTCTGCCCCAACCGATGCTAAACCAGGCAGATCTTCAGGAAATTCGATGTTGGCCAGAAGCTTCACGTTAATGCCGTCCTGCGTGACAGCTGGCCGGTCACTCAGGAGGGCAAGCTTTGCCGTATGTTGGGCATGTACCTTCTGACGCTGGCGGAACTTGACCAGCATGTCTTCGTCTGGTGCGACGATGACCGTGTCGTTAGCCGCGTCAATGACCAGCAGGTCATCGTTCCGGATATAACGAATTGCGCTGTGTAAGCCGACCACGGCAGGTATATGTAGACTGCGAGCGAGGATGGCCGTGTGTGAAATAGGTCCACCTAGGCTGGTGATGAAAGCACGGACACCCCGCTGATGCAAGGATACAGTCTCTGCAGGTGTCAGATCATTTGTAACGATAATCTGGTCATCAAGACGCGAGTTCAGTTGCGTGGGTTCGGAAAGCACCGGCCCAAGCAACTCGATCATCACTCGATCTACGACTTGATGTACGTCGTTTTTCTTGCTTCTTAGGTAAGGGTCTTCGATCTGGTCGAAGAACGCGACGAGCGTGTCAGCGTGTGTTTTTAGTGCACTTTCAGCATTTTTCTGGTCTCGTCGTATCGACGCCACGGGCTGTTCCGAAATCACCGGGTCATCAAGCATCAGTAGATGGACCTCAATAAACGCAAGTGTTTCCGGTGGCGCATCGAGAGGTATGGTATTTTGTAGCTCGTGCAGTTTTGCTTTGACGTTAGCCAGAGCCGTTCTGAATCGGTTGATCTCGGTGTCTACGGACTCCTGGGAGATACTGTAGTCAGGGGTCGTCCGTTTCCAGCGTTCAAGTACGACAGCACGACCGAAGGTCAGCCCATTTCCAACGCCGGAACCATTAAGCGATAACACTACTCATCTTCTCCGAAGCGGTTCGCAAAAAGTGCTTTGATCTGATTAATAGCAGTCTGGGCATCGTCACCATCGGCGGTCACGCAAATGTGAGTGCCCTGGGTCACTGCCAGCATCATGAGTCCCACAATGCTCTTACCGTCGCACACATGATCTCCCGCCCGTACCTCAACCTGGGCGTCAAATTCTGCAGTGGTCTTAACCAGACGGGCACAGGCGCGGGCATGGAGGCCCAGACGGTTAATCACCTCGACGTTCTGTGAAACTTTCACGTCAGGTTGGCAGTGAATTCACGTTGAGATCGCGGTGGGCGACCTGAACAGGGGCATCTCGGTACTGAAAATACTCGACAAGCCGCTGCGCGACATAGACAGATCTATGCTGCCCGCCGGTGCAGCCTAAAGCGACTGTCAGGTAACTTCGGCTTTCTTTATCATAATGCGGCAGCCAGTGATCAAGAAAGCTACTGATCTGGTTGACCAGTTCTCGTGCTGCGCCATCAGTTTCGAGAAAGTCAATTACTGTATTATCCAGGCCTGTCATGTCACGAAGTTCGGTTTCCCAGTAGGGGTTGGGCAAACAACGAACGTCAAAGATATAGTCGGCATCTGAAGGGGTTCCATGTTTGAACCCGAATGACTTGAAGACAAGAGTTGTTCCGCTTTGATTCTGTCCACTGACAAACTGACGGATCATCGCGCGTAGTTCGTAAGGGCTGGTAGAAGTGGTGTCTATACGGCGATCTGCATCTTGTTCCAGCGGCGATAGCAGTCGCCTTTCTTCAATGATTCCGTCGATCAAGGTCGTTGTGTCATTGGTCAAAGGATGTCGACGGCGGGTCTCACTGTATCGTCTGACTAGAGTCTCGTCATCGGAAATCAGAAAGATGATTCGAACGGCGAGCCCGGCATTGCGCAAATGTCCTAGACTCGAAGGAACAGCCTGAAGAAACTGTCGGTTGCGTGAATCAATACTGACAGCAGCTCGGTCAGAAAGGCCTTCAGTGTTTTGTCCCAGATAATCGGACAGCTGTGGCAATAGCACAGCAGGCAGATTATCGATGCAGTAATAGCCTAGATCCTCCAGAGCGTGCAGCGCAATGCTCTTTCCGGATCCGGACATACCGCTGACTATAATGAAATCCATCGTGTTGGCTGTTGGTTAGTTGTTTTGATCGCTGGAACTCTGACGTGCCCCCCGTGTGATGTTAGGTCAGGAGCGCAAACAGCGTCTGGGCATCACGCGACCTGAGAATAGCTTCTCGTTGCTCTCTATTGTTAAACGTTTCTGCCAGACTGGCCAGTATGCTGAGGTGCTGTTCTGTGGCGTCAGCTGGTACCAGCAGCCCCACAATCAGCTGGATAGGTTTATCATCTACCGAATCAAAATCAAGCGCTTGCCGCAATCGGATTACCGCAGCCAATGGTTCGGTCAGGCCATTCAAGCGACCGTGAGGTAAGGCAATCCCACCGCCTATCCCCGTACTTCCTAGTCGCTCGCGTTCATTGAGCACTTGGAACACAGTGTCTCGATGCAGATCAGATCGATTATGAGACAGTAATCCGGCGAGTTCCTCGAGCATTCTTTTCTTGCTGGGAGCTGAGACGTTTAGCCGTATTCTGCTCGTGCTGAGTAATCCTGTTAAAAGACGGGGATGTGCTGTCGAATTCATGGGCGTATATTCTTCGGAAGACAGTTTGCGGGAAACAGGGGTCGGCTCGATGTGAATGGATCGGACGGGCTGTCAGAGCACTGATTTTCGCTGGTTTGCCGGAGGAATGTTCATTTGTTCGCGGTACTTCGAGACTGTGCGCCGGGCGATGGACATACCTTTATCGGCGAGCATCTTGGAAAGAATACTGTCGCTGACTGGCTTCGAAGGAAGCTCTAATTCTATCATTTTCCGTATCTGTGCCTGAACCGCACGGGCTGATTGACCCTCCCCCTTGTTCACGCCAACTTTGGTGGTGAAGAAGTGTTTGAATTCAAAAATCCCCTTCGGGGTCTGCATATATTTGTGGTCAGTCGCCCGCGATACTGTTGATTCGTGCAGATTGAGAGCCGATGCTATTTCGCGCCTTGTCAGTGGTTTTAATCGACTCTCTCCTCCAATCATAAATTCTTGCTGTCGCAGAACGATTTCTGTTGCGACGCGTTGAATTGTCGCGGTGCGCTGATCCAAGCCTCGAATGAAAGCTGTGGCTTCCGACATTTTTTGTTTAAGGTATTCTTGAGTATCGGTGTCTTGATTCTGTAGATTTCGTTGATAGTAGGTCGTTACACGCAATCTGTGGCTGACTGTTGAATTCAGTGTGACCTGCCAATTCTCTTCCTGGCGATAAACGTAAACGTCCGGCACCACGTGGTGTGTTTGCTCAGTGCCCAGATGTCTCCCGGGCGCATGATCAAGGGTGCGAATCAGATCAATGACTTGCGACAGTTCTTCGCGGTCTATCTGTAACAGACGAATTAACTCAGTGAACTTGTGTTTGGCCAGCAGTGGTAGGTGTGCCCTGACTAATCGCAATGCAGCCGTTCGGCCAGGTGTGTTCGTACCGAGTTGTTCCAGTTGCAGGCGAAGGCAGTCGGCAAGATCGTATGCGCCAATCCCTGGAATTGAGAGCGTTTGAACCAGATGCACCATAGCTTCGATCTCCGGTGCCTGGACGTTAATCTGAGTTGCAAGAATCTCGTGTAAATCATCAACGTTCGCCGTAAGGTAACCGCGTTCGTCCAGCGATCCAATCACAGCCCGTGCAATGGCAACATCTTTGCTGCTTAACCGGTGATTCGAAAGGCTCTGAAGCAATTCATCCTGTAGCGTGGTGTCCTGCTTTACAGTGTCATAAGAACTACTCCTCTCGACTCCGGCCACGTGATTTAAGTCAGAATTGGTGTTCCGCGATAACCCCATGTCATAGGTGTGAGAGATGTCGGTCGGTTCTTCAGATTCAACCGTCCGAGACGAATTTGAGTAATCGACGGGGGTATTTTCTGGGAATTCTTCAACCTGCTCTAGACAGGGATTGCATTCGAGTGCTTGCACAATCTCCTGATCAATCTCAACGCTGGAGAGTTGCAGAATACGAAGAGATTGTCGCATCTGCGGTGTTAGCTGCAGCTGCGATTCTGCTCGGATTTGTAGCGATTGCTTTATGGCCACAAGACTCAACTCACTGACGCGAAAACGTTTTCATTACAGGGTTAACAGTTTGCCAGGGATAACAACCAACTGCTGTCAAAGACTGAATTCATCACCCAGATAAATGGTGCGGACTTCAGGGTGGGCGAGTATATGATCTGCTGTTCCGGACGTCACTATTCGGCCTTGTGCAAGAATGTAGGCGCGATCACAGATACCTAGAGTCTCCCGTACATTGTGGTCAGTGATCAGGACACCGATTCCGATATCCCGTAGGTGGGTAATGATACGCCGAATATCACCCAAGGAGATCGGATCTATACCTGCGAAAGGTTCGTCCAGCAGCATAAAAGCAGGCTGCACGGCAACTGCCCGTGCGATTTCGACGCGCCGGCGTTCGCCACCGGAGAGGCTGTAGCCTTTGGCATCGCGTTTGTGCGCAATACCAAACTCGGACAGCATGGTATCAGCTCGCTTCAGCCTCTGTTCTGCACTGAGATCGGGTAAGGCCTCAAGTACAGCCAGGATATTCTGTTCTACAGTCAGTCGTCTGAAGATCGATGGCTCCTGGGGCAAATAGCCAATCCCCAGTCTGGCCCGGGCATGCATGGGAAGATCGCCGATGTCGGTGTTGTCCAGTTGTACAAGACCATCTCCCCGCCGGGTAAGACCACAGATCATGTAAAAACAGGTTGTTTTACCTGCGCCATTGGGCCCCAAAAGGCCTACAATTTCCCCGCTGTTTACGCGCAGATCAACATGATCGACAACAGCCGAACCGCGATATTGTTTTACCAGTCCGTGTGTCTCCAGTGTGGCCAAAAGAATATCTCCCGATTAATAGGTATGCAATGTAAGTCCGGGGTAACACCGCATCTCGACTTCACTGCTCATCGTCGCTAAGGTTGTTTTGCCACGTGGTAGACCAGGTGTCGTTGATGTTCTGCAACAGTCGGAGCCGTAACGATGGCACCCAGACACCGAAACCCACTGGCGGCGAGATCATTTTCCAGTTGTTGCTGACTTCAAGGATACGAACTCTCGCACCGTTCATGAGCTTCCCGACCACGACCGAGTCTGGTCCGGTCGACGGTGTACTACGCAAGCGTACATTGTCGCCGGAGACGATACCGGTCGGACCCTGTCCGGACACATAACGACCGTAGATCCACACCCTCACTCCGCGGGTAACATTCACCTTGGACCAACCGTCGCTCGAGGTGATTACTTTTGCGGGTTCGCCCGCGTTTAGTGCGCCAATGGACGGTGAAGCCTGACTGCGAACGCCATACATCAACGCGCCGCCTTCGACAACATATGCGGCACGAAATGCCGCGGTCTGCAGATTGTTGGAATGAGTGGCAGTCGACGTGTCTTTTGCACCGGGACTGCCAGTACTAGCAACCGTTGCTGCACTGGTTTCTTTGGATCTCGGTTGTAATACGATGCGCGGTCGATCTGAACCGCTGGTAACGAGAGTTGCTGGGGATTGACTGGAGCCGACATTTGATTGTTCAGGTGCTTTGGTCGTTCGAGTCTGACCACGGACTTTCATCTTATCCCGTGCCATATCGTAGACGATGGTTTCACCAGAGACGGCATCTCGACCCTGTCTGATTGTGGCTTGATCGATAAACGTGACTATATTATTGATTTCATCCAGTTCGATTATTTTACTCTGGCCGATGACGTCTTGCGGTTTCTGATCGGGCCGCTGTCGAAAAACAGCAGGATTGCCTCGTGCAATCGCCTTTTCCAGCTGCTCACCCTGGTAAAAGAGTTCGAGTTCATCCGCAATGATTCTGATCGTGCCTTGCTTGATTGAGACATTGCCACGGTAAATCCGCTGTCCGCTGCCAAAGTCAAGTTCGACTTCGTCTGCTTCGATCAGGGCTGGTTGATCACGGTCACTTTCCAGCGCATGTACGGCCGTCGACGGAATCACTGATAAGGCGAGGAGAACCACAACGAAAAGCGGAGGGGACATAAGCTGAATTCTAACAAACCAAGGTCGACCACCCCTGAGAGGATGACACTGTTGACCTCCGGGCAAACGATTGCGGGCTGGATTAGCCCGAACGAGGCGACCTGCTGGCTAATTACCGGAGATTAATGGTCATTGTATCGGCTGACGTCACGCTGTCCACGGCCGTGTCTGTTGCGCCTTGGGTGACCTGAACGTTACCCTGCAGCAGAATCTTGGTGCCGTCTTCATAGATCCAACCGGAGTCACTGGAGGTTGTTCGTACCAAATTATTCTGGTCATACTGATTCAGCCGGGGGTCTTCCAATAGAGACCCTGGTGTTGAGGAATTATCTGGGAAATGCTTCAGATTCTTGCCGACCAGTACGTAGGCGATGCCATTGGTATCACGTCCCGTGGCCGTGAACTTATGAATGTAATAGTCCGGTTCTTGGCTGATAATCGGTGCATTTTGAAGTAATTTGGGTTTGAGAAAATTCATCTGAAGCCATAGGCTCAGTCCAAACATGACCACTATCGCGGCGACGAGCACTGCCTGTTCAAGGTGTCGATCGGTCATTTCAGAATATGCCGGCGCGCATTAGGTCGAGTGCATTGAGTGCGCCAATCGGACGCTGTTCCGGATCTACCGCAAACAGTCCGTTGATTGAGTGTTGACGCATGAGTTGGACGACTTCAGCGGCCAGCGCATCGGCGGTGGTTGACCGCGGGTCCGACACCATCACCTGGTCAATCACTGTGGTTTGGACATCTATGGACTGATTTATGGAGCGCCGGACATCACCGTCAGTATATATACCGATCAAGTGGCCTTCAGCATTGACTATACCAGTCATGCCCAGACCTTTGGCCGACATCTCTTCCAGCGCTGTGGTGAGTTGACTGCCGGATGTAACCAGCGGCATGTCATCATGGGTGTGCATGACATCCCGAACGTAAATCAATAAACGTCGTCCCAGGGTACCACCAGGGTGAGATCGCGCGAAGTCGTCGCGGCTGAATCCGCGGGATTTGAGTACGGCTACGGCCAGCGCATCTCCCATGCCCAGAGTGGCCGTAGTGCTGGCTGTGGGTGCCAGGTTGTGTGGGCATGCTTCCTTGTCGACACTGGTGTCGAGACATTCGACCGCCGTATTGCCCAGCGTAGACGCTGCCTGACCGGTCATGGCAATCAGGGGTATGCCCATGCGTTTAATGATGGGCAGTAGGGCCAGGATCTCAGGGGTTTCCCCGGAGTTCGAAATGGCAATCACAAGGTCGCCCGGTGTGATCATCCCCAGGTCCCCGTGACTGGCTTCTCCGGGGTGGACAAAAAATGCCGGAGTACCCGTACTGGCTAGCGTTGCAGCTATTTTTCCGCCGATGTGGCCTGATTTCCCCATCCCAACCACTATGACGCGGCCTTCACAGGCCAGCAGCAGCTCGCATGCGCGGCTAAATCTGGCATCAAGCCGGTCGGCGAGTTGCCCCAATGCTCGGCTTTCCAGGGACAAGACCTCTCGGCCTTCACGAGTAAAATCGATTTTGTTCATGACGCCTTAAATTGTGATTAAGCAGCCAGCAGCCGTGATCTGGGCTATTCTACTGGAATCATGCATTGTCAGTGCTCAGCGATACGGATCGTGATTCAGGCCAAACACTTATCCGGCGCCTGGCTTGTTGGACTGTTAAAAGTCCAAACGCAGGTCCGTTCAGCGGGACGTTCGTTGCCGAACAGGGGCTTATGATGGACTTCCCGGTGCTGTATTCCAAAACAATACTCGGCCGGCCGTTCCTGATATTGGCGTTGCTGCTCGGTGTTCTCATCTTTTTCTCAGCTAATGTCAGCCATTTCCGTCTGGATGCGTCTGCTGATTCTCTGCTGCTGGAGGGTGACGAAGACCTCCGAGTATTTAGGCAGATGTCTGAGCGATATCAAACACGCAGTTTCATCTTTGTTGCGTTTATTCCAAATCAGGATCTTTTTGCTCAGAGCACGCTCAATGTGATCAGTCAGATTAAGAATGAGATCACAGCGCTTGACGGCGTTGAATCGGTAGTCACCCTGCTCGATGTTCCATTGCTGAAGCAGCACAAGGGATCTTTATCAGAGATAGCCAGTGGTTACCGAACCTTGGAGAGTCCACTGGTCGACACAGATAAGGCAAGAGACGAACTGATTGTCAGCCCTATATTCAGCGATCTGCTGATCAGCGCGGACGGCAAAACGACTGCACTGCAGGTCAACCTGGCAGAAAACACGCAGTTAATCGCGTTACAAGCCGAGCGTGACCAGATACTGTTGCGAAGCCAGCAAGCCAACGTCACAGTCAGCACAAAGCAATCGCTCGACCGCGTTGAGCAGGCATACGCCTTGGCAAAAGATCACGCCGATCAGCATAACCACCAGCTGATCGGACAACTTCGCGGCGTCATGGATCAGCACCGAGATCATGGGCAACTGGTGTTAGGCGGCGTGCCAATGGTGGCCGACGACATGATTACCTTCATAAGGAACGATCTGTTGGTTTTTGGTTGTGGTGTCTTTTTGTTTCTGGTTTTGATTCTGAGTCTGATCTTTCGCCAGCCACGCTGGGTGTTGTTGCCGTTGATCAGTTGTGCCTATGCCGGTCTGACAATGGTAGGACTTCTGGGGTTCATGGACTGGCCGGTCACAGTGATTTCGTCAAACTTCGTTGCTCTGATGCTGATCATCACCATGTCTATGACAGTCCATCTGATTGTTCGATATCGGCAACTCGAGCGGGATGAACCAGGCTGGTCGCAGCAGGAGTTGGTGTTTCAAACGACGCGAAAAATGTTCTGGCCCTGTCTCTACACTGCGTTGACCACAATCATTGCCTTTGGATCGCTGGTATTCAGTGATATCAAGCCGGTAATTGATTTTGGCTGGATGATGTCTTTGGGCCTTGGCGTTACTTTCCTGACCTGTTTTCTGTTGTTCCCCGTCATGTTGGTGTTGCTTGGACACGCGTCACGAGCTCAAATACGAACCGCCCGGCCGTTCCATCTTACGTTGGGTTTGGCCAGGCTGACCGAGCATCATGGCAGGTGGATACTGGTGTTGGCTGTCGTGCTGATTGGTTTGAGTTTTATCGGCATGATGCGCCTTGAAGTGGAAAACAGTTTTGTAAACTACTTTGGCAAGGACACTGAAATTCATCGTGGCCTGCGGGTCATCGACGAACAGCTTGGCGGTACTACGCCGTTGGACATCCTGATTCGGTTTCCTGAAGCCGAAAGCTCGCTGGCATTAGTCGAGGAAGATGAAGAACTTAAGTTACTGTTGGGTACGACGGATACCGGCACTGATCAAGACTACTGGTTCACCCCGGACAAGATAGAGCTTGTCAAAAAGGCCCACGACTACATCGGGACAGTCTACGGGATCGGAAAGGTGATGTCGGTGGCGTCGCTCGTTCGTGTGGGCGAACAGA
>Ga0208129_1000010_pt1 | contig 83583 bp, 76 predicted proteins | sample ETNtaG_13_FD_185759 | JGI IMG/M metagenome (GOLD analysis project Ga0208129, IMG submission 185759) | Marine microbial and viral communities from oxygen minimum zone, Eastern Pacific Ocean - ETNP201306PF47B (SPAdes) (version 2) | ecosystem: Environmental > Aquatic > Marine > Oceanic ...
TCTTGGTACGGACAATCTCGGTCGAGATATGTTGTCCAGGCTTATCTTCGGCGCTCGTAATACGATTGGTATTGCGCTAGCCGCTGTTGTCATCGCGTTCGCCATTGGGGGGGTAACGGGGATGCTCTCTGCGATACTCGGGGGTTGGTACGACACGATTATCAGTCGAATTGTTGATATTCTTATGGCGATACCTAGCCTAGTTTTCGCGTTATTGATTCTCACTATTCTTGGAACCTCTATGACCACTTTGGTACTGGTTATCGCTGTATTGGACAGTACCCGTGTGTACCGTATCACCCGGGCCGCGGCAATGAACGTAGCCGTAATGGATTTTGTTGAAGTTGCCCGCCTTCGTGGGGAGGGCATGTGGTGGGTTATCCGTAAAGAGATTCTTCCGAATATCATGGCACCGCTGTTGGCAGAATTTGGTCTTCGCTTCTGTTTCGTGTTTTTATTTATTGCTGCCCTCAGTTTTCTGGGGCTGGGGATTCAGCCTCCGACCGCGGATTGGGGGTCAATGGTCCGCGACAACGCCACACTGATCAATTACGACGATATAACGCCTCTTCTGCCGGCGGCGGCGATAGCCGTTCTCACGGTGGCCGTTAATTTTGTCGTTGACTGGTTGTTGCATAAGTCGAGCGGGTTAAGGAGTGACTAACCACAATCGGTTTTTCAAGCGAAACGGTTAATCCCTTTTATCCTTTGGAAGATTGCAGCGTCTCCAACCTATAATGACAAGTTGCATTAACAATACGCGAGGAGTGTGAAATGGCTCTGGTCAGATATGAAACACATGAGGGCGTAGCAGTGGTTACTGTCGACAATCCTCCCGTTAATGCGCTGAGTCCTGGTGTGCCAGGCGGCATCATAGCGAGCCTAAAACAGGCGAATGCCGATCCAGACATCGTGGCGGTAGTGTTGGTCGGCGAGGGACGGGGTTTTATCGCCGGTGCGGATATACGCTATTTCTCGAAACCCTGGCCTGATGGTGAGCCCAGACTCGGCGACGTGATCCGGGCCTTCGAAAAAAGTTCAAAACCTGTTGTTGCTGCAATTCACGGACATGCACTCGGTGGCGGGCTTGAACTTGCGATGTGCTGTCATTACCGGGTCATTGTGCCCAAAGCAAGGGTCGGTCAACCGGAGGTCAAACTCGGGATACCCCCTGGGGCAGGAGGTACGCAACGACTACCCCGATTGGCTGGCGCCAAGGCAGCATTGGACATGATCGTATCGGGTGACCCTGTGACTGCTCAGCAGGCAGTATCGTTGGGAATTTGTGACCAGCTTATAGAGACGGAGCTTGTCGAGGGTGCATTGGTGTTTGCGCGAGAGGTCGGTCAAACAAACGACCCACATCAATTAGCACGGGACCGGACCGTCGAGGTGGAGGATTCGGGGCTATTTGAAGCCAAGCGAAAACAGATCGAACGCCGGGCCCGTGGCATGCGGGCACCGTACGCCTGTATCGAGTGTGTCCAAGCGGCGGTTGAGTTGCCGTTTGATGACGGATTAGCACGTGAGCGAGAAATATTCGAAGACTGCGTCGTATCGGATGAATCAAAAGCGATGCGCCATGTCTTTTTTGCCGAACGCGCTGCTGGAAAAATCCCCGGAGTGGACAAGAATCTCGAGCGAAGCTCGTTTGATAGCGCGGGCGTGGTCGGTGCGGGCACCATGGGCGGAGGCATTACCATGAATTTTGCTAACGCCGGAATTCCGGTGACCGTGGTGGAACAGGATTCTGAGTTGTTGGCCAAAGGCCTGTCGACCATCCGGGAGAATTATGCGGCAACTGTTGCCAAAGGAAGACTCACACAAGAAAAGATGGACCAAAGGCTATCGCTGATTACAGGATCGACCACACTCGACAACCTGGTTGACGCGGACATTGTCATCGAAGCTATTTACGAGGAAATGCCCGTAAAGATAGAGCTTTTCGAGCGTTTAAATCAGTCCGTTAAACCTACTGCCGTGCTCACATCGAATACCTCCTATCTGGATGTTAATGAGATCGCCGATAGCATCCCTGAGCGCAAGGGTTATGTACTGGGGACACATTTTTTCAGCCCGGCCAATGTGATGCGACTACTCGAGGTTGTGCGTACAGACAGTGTAGACAAAGCTGTTCTGATGAGCGTGTTGGATCTTGGTCGCAGGATGGGGAAGCTGCCCATCGTTTCGGGTGTCTGCCACGGCTTTATCGGCAATCGGATGCTCGAGGGATATTTTGGAGAGGCCGCGATCATGGTTGAAGAAGGTGCTGCACCCGAGCATATCGACCGGGTGATGTACGAATTCGGCATGGCGATGGGCCCGCTTGCGGTATCGGATCTGGCTGGCCTGGATATTGGATGGGCAAAAAGAAAAGCTGCTGGACATGGTGTTGCTGCTGATGTCCCCGGTTCATTTGTAGCCAACAGACTTTGTGAATTAGGTCGATATGGCCAGAAAACGCGCAGAGGCTACTACCTGTATGAGAAGGGCAGCAGAGTCCCAGTGCCGGATCCGGAAGTAAAGGACTTGGCGGAGCAGGCCGCACGCCAATTTGGTGATGGGCCACGCGATTTTGATGACCAGGAGATTCTAGAACGTTGCCTGTATCCCCTGATTAATATTGGCGCTACTATTCTTGAGGAAGGTATTGCACTTCGGGCAAGTGATATTGACCTGGTCTATTTGAATGGTTACGGCTTCCCGGTTTGGCGTGGTGGGCCTATGCATTGGGCCGGTGCGGTTGGACTTGATGTTGTGGCTGACGGTGTCCGGCGCTATTCAGATAGATCTGATCTTGATCACTGGAAACTGTCGCGGTTACTGGAGAAGTTGTCCGAAGATGGTGAGTCTTTCGAATCCTATGATGCTGGAAATCATTCAAAAGGCACATGATTCTGTTTGCTGAAGTTTTGAAAATATTTATCGCCTAATCTGACTGGGGGTAGTCAATCATGATAGAAACATCGCAGCGGAGTGCGGAACTCCACAGACAGTTGTCAGAATTCATGGATGAACATATTTATCCTAATGAAACCCCAATTAAGGAAGAGTTATCAACAGGAGATCGTTGGCAGCCTTCTGAGATCGTAGAGGGATTGAAGACCAAAGCGAGGGAGGTTGGCCTGTGGAATCTCTTTTTGCCGGAAAGTGAACTGGGCGCTGGCCTGAGTAATTACGAGTATGCACCGTTATGTGAAGTGATGGGGCGCTCCCCCTATGCGCCTGAGATATTCAACTGTTCCGCGCCCGATACTGGAAACATGGAAGTGTTGTCACGTTATGGCTCCCCGGAGCAACAGGATGAATGGCTGACACCTTTGCTGGCTGGAGAAATACGTTCTGCATTCGCGATGACCGAGCCCGATGTCGCCTCGTCCGACGCGACTAACATTCAGTCTGAAATTCGCAGAGATGGGGCGGAGTATGTGGTCAGCGGACATAAATGGTGGACCTCAGGTGCCAACGACCCCCGCTGTAAGGTTCTGATATTTATGGGTAAGACAGACCCCGATAACGAGGATCGCTACCGACAGCAGTCGATGATTCTCATTCCAATGTCAGCGCCCGGTGTCAAGGTGCTCCGGCATCTCCCCGTGCTGGGTTTTGATGATGCACCTCACGGTCATGCCGAGGTGTTATTTGAGAATGTTCGAGTGCCCGCGTCGAATATGTTGCTTGGAGAAGGCCGGGGTTTTGAGATAGCTCAGGGCCGCCTTGGCCCGGGCCGCATTCATCACTGTATGCGTTTGATCGGCTTAGCAGAACGTGCGCTCGAGGCTATGTGCCGCCGGGTGAAATCCCGCGTAGCATTTGGCCGACCTGTTGCTGAACAGACCGTGACTCAGGAACGAATCGCCGAAGCTCGGATTATGATAGATCAGAATCGATTACTGACACTGTATACCGCCCACAAGATGGACCAGTATGGTAACAAAGAGGCGCGCAAAGAAATCGCGATGATTAAAGTGGCAGCGCCCAATATGGCCTGTCAGGTTATCGACTGGGCGATTCAAGCGCACGGTGGTGGTGGTGTCTCCGATGACTTTGGTCTCGGACATGCTTATGCAACTGCACGTTTGCTCCGTTTAGCCGACGGGCCGGATGAGGTTCATCGAAATCAGATTGCTCGACTGGAGCTGAAACCGCACTGAACCCCGCTGATCCAAAAAAAGTCACAGGGAAAGATAATGCGTGACCCGGTTAATACGGTGGTGCTCCTGGGTGCTGGACTGATTGGCAGCGGCTGGGCTGCTCGGTGCCTTGCCCACGGCCTGGATGTGGTTGCATGGGACCCGGATCCCTCGGCTGAGGCCACGCTGTTTGCCAACGTGGATAATGCGTGGCCTATTTTGGAAGAGGTTGGCCTGCAGTCCGGTGCAGATCGAAGTCGGCTGAAGTTTGAAACCTCCTTAGAGACTGCGTTGTCGGTTGCAGATTATGTTCAGGAAAATGCACCGGATGACGAGGCGCTCAAAATCCGGTTGCTTAACCAGGCTGACCAACTCCTTCCGCCTGATGTCGTCATTGCGTCCAGTTCGTCTGGCATTCGGCCAACTCTGCTGCAGGAACAAACGCAGTATCCGCAAAGAGTCATGATTGGGCATCCTTTCAATCCTGTCTATTTACTGCCTTTGGTGGAAATAGTCGGGGGCCAGGCAACCGGTGAGGATACCCTGCGAGCAGGTGCTGCGTTCTATCGATCACTTGCAATGCGACCACTTTTGGCGCCGGTTGAAATCGACGGTTATATCTCGGACCGGTTGCAGCAGGTACTTTTCCACGAGGCGCTGTACATGATAGATGCGGGGATCTGTACTCCAGCACAGATCGATGCTGCAATCACTGGTGGGCCTGGCTTGCGTTGGGCATTTTTGGGGCCCATGTTGACGTTTCATCTGGCCGGGGGTGAAGGGGGAATTCGACATTCAATGGCGCATTGGGCGCCGGAGGTGGCGAACCGTTGGACACATTTGCCAGCACCGGACTTTACGGAGAAGCTGGTGAATGCTACCGCAGTCGGTTGTGAAGAGATTCAGGCTGGTCGATCGATCAAAGAGTTTGAGCGTCGTCGCGACCGTTGCCTTGTAGAAATTCAGAGAGCTCTCGATGAGTTCTGGTTCCCCCCGAATGAGGATGGCTGGCCAGATATGCCTCAGTAACTGGGTTTAACCAGCTGCAGGCGGGTGATGGTTAACGGCTAGCGCGTACTCGGCGTTCAACGTGGTAATTGAACAGATCTGCCTCGTGTGTCATCTCCCAGTAGTCAACCAGCCTCCAGGGCATCACAGTTACGACTCGGCCTCGGGCATTACGGTAATAGGTTGTCATGCCAGGATGCGACCAGATCATTTGCTGATGTTCTTTGTCGACTCGCTCAACATAGTTGTCGTGTGCGTCACGACGTACTTCTAGTGAGGCGAGGTTCTCTTCAATCATTCGGACCAGGCAGGCAGTGACATAGCGAGTCTGGCACTCAGCCTGAAACATAGCACTGCCGCCATGGCCTAGGCCGGTGTTCGGACCCAGTAGGCAAAAAAAGTTGGGGTACCCCGGAACTGTCATCCCTAAATAGGCTGTTGGGTTGTCACCGTCCCAGGTGTCCTTAAGATCAATACCACCCCGGCCTTGTATGTTTAGGCGTGAAGCCATCTGCATCATCTCAAAGCCAATCGCGTAAATCAGGACATCGGCGCTTCGATGGACGTCGTCTGTTGTTAAGATTCCTGATTCTGTAATCCGACTAATGGGGTCAGTAATGAGGTGAACCTGGGGCAGCGTCAGTGCGTGATACCAGCCATTATCCAGCAGTATTCGTTTGCCGTAGGCTGGATAGTCAGGAAGACAGTGAGCCGCGAGATCCGGGCGGTCTTGGAGTTGGTCCGACATAAAGTCAACCATTTCCTGTCGATGTCTGTCGTTAACCCGATTAAGCGAGCGTTCTGGATGGGGCCAGTTGGGATCTTTGCGTAGATATGGCAATAAGCCATCTCCATAGCGCCATAACATCGTGAATCGAAACCACTCGACATAGTAGGGAAGTTGTTCCAGCAACCACTGTGCGCCCTGTGGGATTGATTCACCATAACCCGGTATGGGCCGGACCCACTGTGGCGTACGCTGGTAGATCGTCAGACTCTTCACCTGATTCGCAATTGACGGCACGATCTGCATTGCCGAAGCGCCGGTACCAATAATGCTGACACGCTGATTGGTTACATCTAACTCTGGTGGCCAGTGTGCACTGTGAAATGCTTCTCCCTGAAAAGATTCACAACCGGGGATCGTTGGCTTCCGGGACTGATTGAACTGGCCGATTGCGCTGACCAGAAACCCACTGCGAAAACGCTCCTTGCCACCAGGTCCTTCAAGCTCAGTTTCCCAGCAGCGGTCAGACTCGATCCATTGGGCGCCCCTCACGGTTGTTTGAAAACGTATATGGCTTCGAACGCCGAATTCAGTGGCGCAACACTCCAGATAGTCCTGAATTTCATCGCGCAGCGAAAAATATCGACTCCAGCGGTACCGTCGGCCGAATGAGAGTGAGTAGGCGTGATTGGGCGTGTCGACTCCACAACCCGGATAAGAATTTTCCAGCCAGGTCCCACCCACACCCTTGTTCTTCTCGACTATGGTATATCGGATACCGAGTTGGCCCAATTTGGCACCCAGCACAATACCGTTTACGCCGGCTCCCACGATCAACACATCCCGGCCGGCAAGCTCGGATTGTTCTGGAGGTTTAGACCAGTGAATATCCCGGTCAGTAAAGCCAAGTTCATCACGCATGGCCGGTGCATACTCTGGCGGTACTGCTTCACCCAGGCAGGCACTCATCATTCTAATCATCAAGTGATCATCTGGATTTGTCAGGGCTGGTCCAGAGCTGGATTGCGAAAAAACCTCTATGGCGCGTGCGCGTAGATCCGACTGCACAGCCTCAGGCAAGCCAGCGGAGGGATCAGCAATCAGGCGTACGTCGCGACATGGTGTGTACGGTGCTTCCAGCCAGTGCGTATCCCCCGTCTGATGTACGAGGCTCATCAGTAATACCCTGAGGTCGGCATCACGAATTGCGGCTGACAAAGCTGCCTGATCGTAGGTCGTATGAGATCGTTTCGACACGTTTGGTATTCAGCTGCTAAAGGCTTGGCGGATGATTTATTGTGGAGTGTTGTTTCTAGCTATGGCGCTGCCCACGCTAGAGTGGGTGCTGGTCGAGATTACTGAGTATGTCTTCGGTATCTGCACCCAGGTCCGGCGCCGGGCGTTGAATACCAGCGGGTGTTCGTGAGAGCTTAACCGGGAATCCGGTCATCCTGACGCTACCGTGACCTGGATGGGGGACGTCGATAACCATTTCCTGTGCCAGGATTTGAGGGTCCTCAAACACTTCAGCGAGATCCATCACTCTTCCGCAAGGGCAGCCTGCATTGTTGATGGCCGTGATCCAGTGTGCAACCGACCGTAGACAGGTCACATCGTTGATACACTGTGAGAGTGTATTTCGGTGCAGGAGTCTTTCAGAATTGGTGCTGTAGCGTGGATCTGCCAGTAGGTCTTCGAGATCGAGCACTTCCAAGAATCGTTCGACATAAACATCAGTTGACGGTGCGACAGCAATCATTCCATCTTTGGCACGGAATAATCCATACGGCGATACGATAGGATGATCATTGCCGGTTCGTTTGGGTATCTCGCCAGTTGCAAAATATTCAGCAGAGAGATAAGCCAACATGCTGACAAGGCCACCAGTCAAGCTGGTTTCAACCTGTTGGCCGATCCCGCTGTTTCCTCGCTCGTGCAGCGCGGCCAGAATCCCAAATGCACAGTACAACCCGGCAATGAGATCGCTTAACGGTGGAGCAGCGCGCTGCGGTTCGCCGTCGGGGGGTCCATTCACGCTCATAAAGCCACTCATGGCCTGGGCAATAAAGTCAAATGAAGGACGATCGGCATAAGGCCCGACAGTGCCGTAACCGTTTACGCTGGCGTGAATCAGTCTCGGGTTGAGGCGCTCTAGTTCCCGTGGTCCGAAACCCATATCGGAAAGAATTCCTGGGCGGAAATTCTCAACCAGGACGTCGGCTGTTTCTAGAAGATGCGACAGTGTGCTTTTGTCATCGTCGTCGTACAGGTTCAGTACCACGGATTTTTTGTTTCGATTGAACTGGGCGAAGTACCAACTCAGCCCATTTACAATGGCCCCCTGTTGACGGACGGGATCTCCATCGGGTCCTTCAATTTTGATAATTTCGGCGCCCAGGTCCGCAAGAAGTTGGGTACAGAAAGGACCTGCGAGGATCCGAGTAAGATCGACAACCCGTAAACCTTTAAGTGGCACAGAGAGTCACTGCGGTTGGTCAGCCTTGTGCGGTCGCAACAGAAGTCATCGAGTGCAAGTCAAGACGGGGTCCGGCTTTCATGACCTGACCGGGCAGATTGTGCCCTACGATTGTTTCTACCTGTGTGGCGATAGTCATCAGCGCTTGTAGATTAACACCCGTATCGATGTTCATTTCGTGAAGCATGTAGACCAAATCTTCGGTACAGATATTGCCGGTTGCTTTGGGAGCGAAGGGGCAGCCCCCGATTCCACCAAATGAGGCGTCGAACTGGTCTATGCCTTCATCTAGCCCAGCCATCACATTGACCAATCCCAGACCCCGAGTGTTGTGAAAGTGAAGTCCAATAGGGAGTTCTGGTAGCGTATCTTGAAGATACTTGACCGCGCGCCTTACGATTGGTGGTGTGGCCATGCCGGTGGTATCCCCTAGTCCGATACCTTTAAATCCGAGTTTGCTGTAGTGTTGCGCGATACGTCCAAGTTGCTCGATCGGTACGTCGCCTTCAAAAGGGCACCCAAACGCGGTCGCGATGACCCCTTGGACTGGAATACTCGACTCAGCTGCGATTCGTGCGACCTCCTCAAACCCAACTAAAGATTCCTCGACAGAACGATTGACATTTTTTTTGTTATGACTTTCTGAGGCGGACAGGAAAACGATGATTTCGTGAACACCCGCATCGACCGCGCGCACTGCACCTTTAGCGTTTGGTACCAGAGCAGCAAGTACAGTGGAACCGGATCTGTCGATACCCTCAAACACTTCAGCAACATCAGCGAGTTGGGGAACTGCACGAGGTGAAACAAAGGACGAGAACTCTATGCGAGGGACACCTGCATCAATCAGATCGTTGACGAGTTGGATCTTTATTTCGGTCTCGACAAACCTGGGCTCTGCCTGCAAGCCATCACGTGGGCCTACTTCGGTCACCTCGACTTTTGTTGGTCTTGTCATTAGAAATATACTCCATTATTCATGCGAATCATTTCTACCATGCGTTCTGTCGGGCTGCAAGGAGTGTCTTGATACTCAGCCATAAACGGGGTCTAGAACAGCCAGTGGGACGGGGGTGTTCCCGCCACGGGTGAACGAAAACAGGCTATTTTGTCCAGATGAAGGCTGCCGATGTATACGGTCTTAAGGTCGTTGCCGCCAAAACACAAGCTAGCGCAGTTTCCAAGTGGGCTATGCAGACCCTCGTTGATCAATGAACGGGAAAACGTATTAGTCCGATAGGCTAACTCGGCACGCTCGACTAGATCAGGGTTACCGGCATCGATGATTATCTGCTGAACACCATCTGGATCCAACCGAATAATTCGATTGCTAAGTACACTGGTACACCAGACACCACCTTCACTGTCGAACTCAAACCCGTCGGGATAAACTCCCGAACCGTAGTCGGTAACCGTTTCACGTGGGCCGAGGTCACCATTTGCTCGTATCGGGAATCGCAACAACGATCGACCCATTGTTCCATGGACGTACAACCAGTGGCCGGAGGGATCAACCTTGTTTTCATTAGTGAAGCCGATTCCATCCGCGACAATTCGAGCGCCTGAGTGGTCAACGAGCGCGATAAATCCGTCTGCTATAGATTTGTTAAACGATTTTTCTCGGTCAATTGCAGTTGTGCTTACAGAGATCCAGATCCGACCCTCTCGATCGAGATTAGCAAAATTGGTTGCCGGTAGTGCCAACCCGTCGATTTCATTGATTAAGAGTTGCAATGAACCGTCTCGCTCAAGCACGTAGACACCACCCGACTGACCGAGGTTAGCGACAAGAAAAGAGCCATCTGGCCGGAGAGAGAAGCCATTCGGCAAAAAATCAGCGGGCTTCTCACTGTTGTTGGCGAAATAGATTGTAACGTCATCCGTGGGAGTTATATGTGTGATGCCGCCCTCACCGTGGCTGGCATAGATGTCGCCTTTGCGGGTCGCTAGAACACATTCGGGCCGTACGAGCCCCTGGCCTAGATAAGTGATCTGGTCACAGGGAATATGAGTTACACAAGCGGTCACAATACTAAGTTAGCTCTATGGGATAAAGTGGCCATTGGCATCTATTTTCCCAGAGCGGCCACAAAATTCCTCTGTGATCATACTGGCAATGATGTCTGGATCCAGGATATTCGCCCACGTTCTGTGTCCGTCGTCCAGAAGGCATGCAGCATATGCGACGCTTGCCGCCTGGTTTTCATACATGACGGTATAGGTCTCTATCGCTGCTTCCCCTTCGTGACTGGCTTTGACAGGGCGTCGGTACAGGTTGTCTACATCTTTTTGGAGGCTGGCCCAGGCGAATGGTTGTTGGGGTGGCGTGCCGGAATAGATACACAACGCGTGTTTGGTCAGCAATCCGCCATTGGCTGTAACCAAGGCAAGCGCGGCGGGATTTGATCGCAGCAGAATAGCGGTACGTGCGATTGCGTGCATGACATAATTGTTCCAAGGACCGCCGGCAAATGTCAGGCCGCCGGTCACGGTTAGTGGCTGGTTCAGGGACAGGCCAATTTCGTTTGCAGCGATTTGGACTGCGGATGGAAAGCAACTGTAAAGGTCGACATAGTCGAAACTTCTCGAATCGAGGTTGGTCAATTCAAGTAGTCGCGCAGCTGCAAGGCGGATGGCCGGCGACGAATACAGGTTATCTCGTTCAGACACATGAAGGTGATCCCAGGCTTCCGTCGAGGCATGCGGGTAGATCCATCGGTCGCGAGGAATACCGAGTTGTTTAGCTTTCGTTGACGATGTCACGATGAGGGCGGCACTCTGATCAACGCTGTTGTTTGAATTCATCAACTTGGGGTAGGGCAGTGATACCGGCCGATTAAATTGAGTAACAGTGGCGATCTCTTGTGCTGAATACTCACGTTGAATCCAGGCGTCTGGGTTGTTTTTTGCTACGGTGCTGAAACCGGACCAAAGTCTGGCGATTCTTTCGAAGTGGTTCGACACCGTTTCGCCTGAAGCAGACCGTAAAGCAATTTCAAACAGAGGATAGTACTGGATGGGGTGTCGAATCCCGCGTTGAAGTTCAGCCTGATGACGGGTATTGCGGTGGCTGCCAATAAATACATCGGGTTGCGTGATCCCCTGAGCTCTACCGATTGGGTCTTGTCCGGGGGTAGCAGAAACAGGGTTCCAGTCGAGGGTCAAGCCGGCCGATCGTGCACGTGATTGCGTCCGTCCACATTCAGCTCCGGTGAGCACAATGATATCCGAGTGTCCCGATTGGATATCCAGAAAGCTTTGATTTGCCAGTGTCTGCACATAGTTGCCGCCGAGTGATGTAAGTCCGGTTTCGATCTGTGTTAAGTGGAGTTTCTCGGCTATGGACTGCGCTGGGTTCTGGTAGCCCCACATACCCCGGACCACCCGGATAGAGTTTGTGGATTTTAGAATCTCAGGATTGCCGCTATCTAGCGCTGCCTGGGATACAGCATCGACCATGAGATCCAGCGGTGATCGGGCTGCTAAAGGGTCATCTTCTCGTTGTGAAACCTGTGCAACACCGACAATTACAGGCTCTCGTAGTTTCACAGTTGAATCGCCTTATGTTCGGGGGGAGTGTTCAGATTGATTCGGATCAACTGGGTAGTGGCAGCGCTGTCTTATAGCTGACCTGTTTGAGTGAAAAACTCGACTTGATACTGGCGATTCCTTTAATACGTGTTAGATGATCCATCAGGAAGCGTTCGTAAGCAACAAGGTCGGGTACTACTACTCGAAGCAGATAGTCGAACTCGCCGGTCATGAGATTGCACTCCATAACTTCAGGTCGTTCCATCACCGCCTTCTCGAATGACTCTAATGCGGGCTCGACCTGTTTTTCGAGAGCGACAGTCGCAAATACAGTGATCGGCAGACCAACAGCTTTCGCATTGACCAGGGTCACGTACCGTTCAATGACGCCATTATCCTCGAGCGTACGCACCCGTCGCCAGCAGGGTGACGGGGAGAGCCCAATACGATCCGCCAGTTCGGTATTCGAAATTCGTGCATTCTCCTGAATGACCTGAAGAATCCGGCGATCCGTGCTGTCGAAGCTATAAGGCATATTATTTCTCTGTTCGAATAAATTTGATATAAAAATGCTTAAAGTCCAAATATAGCAGGAAAATAAGTAGATAAATTCTAATTAAAAGCAATATATTGACCCGATACCCCAGCATCCTGATTGATCCACATGCAAGTGATCTCTTTCGACCCGGACGACGAACCACCTCCAACTGGCAACACGCCGAACCAACTGCATTTTCTCAAGATCCTCGAGAAAAAGGTGCTGTGGTTGTCCACCTGGATGATTCACCATGCGAATCATATTCGGGAGGGCGATGGCGAACTAAAGGTAGGCGGCCATCAGGCGTCCTGTGCATCCATGGTGACGATCATGACTGCTCTTTACTTTGCAGTCTTGAAGCCAGAAGATCGCGTCGCAGTTAAGCCCCACGGTAGTCCTGTTTTTCATGCCATTCAGTATCTGTTTGGAAAACAGGATAAAGATCATCTTTCCAAGTTCAGGGCGCTTGGGGGCGCGCAGTCCTACCCATCACGCACAAAAGATATCGATGACGTGGACTTTTCGACGGGCTCGGTTGGACTGGGTGTGGCGATGACAAGTTTCGCTGCGCTCATTCAGGACTACCTTGAGGCGCATTCATGGCGAAGATCCAGGAGCAAAATGGTTTGTGTATTGGGCGATGCTGAACTTGATGAGGGCAACATCTATGAAGCGTTGCTTGAAGGTTGGAAGCACAGTGTGCGGGATCTGTGGTGGATCGTAGACTATAACCGTCAGAGTCTGGATGCGGTCATTTCAGATCGCTTGTTAACACGTTTCCACCGGTTGTTTGTGAGTATGGGATGGGAGGTGGTAACGATCAAGTATGGAAAACTCCTACACAAAGCATTTGAGCAACCCGGTGGGGATGCTTTACGGCAATGGATAGACTCCTGCCCTAATTCAAAATACTCCGCCTTGGTGTACAAAGGCGGTGAAGCTTGGCGTGAAGCGCTCCAGGCGGATATGGGATCCCGTTCCAGCGTGTCGGAATTATTGGCACGGTATGACGACCGTGCACTGAATGCCTTGATGACTAACCTTGGTGGGCATTGTATCGAAAGCATGCTGGAGGCATTTGAAAGCATAGGCGATGACAAGCCCACCTGTTTTTTCGCCTATACCATTAAAGGGTTTGGACTGCCGCTGGCTGGCCACAAAGATAATCACGCCGGAATGTTGACGTCTGAGCAGATCCAACGACTGAAGTCTGAACATAATATCAGTGATGGAGAGGAGTGGTTGCCGTCAGCGGGCACAGGTGTGCCAGAGTCGGAATTGCGTTCGTTCTTACACAGCGCACCTTTTTGTACAGCGAGCCAGAGGCGAAAAAATTCACCTGTGGTCGCGGTGCCTTATCCTTTTCCAAAACCGGACGGGCATCAAATGTCAACCCAGGAAGCATTTGGTCGAGTACTGGCGAGTTTAGCCAGGCAGGATACTGAACTCGCTCAAAGGATCATTACTGTATCGCCCGACGTGACTGTGTCAACAAATCTAAGTGGCTGGGTAAACCAGCGTGGACTGTTCCATGTCAATGGCCAGACAGACATGTTTACCGTTGAGGAGCTACAAACGATGCATAGGTGGCGAGCATCGCCAACTGGACAGCATATTGAACTGGGCATTGCTGAAAACAACCTTTTTCTGCTCTTGGCGGCGGCGGGCCTTTCTCATTCTATCTTCGGAGAACGCCTGTTACCCGTGGGCACAATCTACGATCCGTTTGTCGAAAGGGGCCTGGATGCATTGAATTATGCTTGTTACCAGGATGCACGTTTTTTGCTGGTCGCTACACCTTCAGGTATCTCATTGGCGCCAGAAGGCGGTGCTCATCAGTCTATTGGGACGCCTCTGATCGGAATGAGCAAGCCGGGCTTGGCATCATTCGAGCCAGCGTTTACCGATGAACTTTCAGCGATCATGAGTTTTTCGTTTTCGTATTTACAACATGAGGAGACGGAGGGCCAAGATATTGCTATAGGCGCTGATTTGCTCGGTGATCGACGCGGTGGATCTGTCTACTTGCGCCTTACGACACGTCGCATAGAGCAGCTCGATCGAGAGATTGATGATACGCTAACGGCTGAGATTATAGATGGCGGATACTGGTTGGTACCTCCGCAATCTTCCTGTTCTGTTGTGATAGCATATATCGGCGCAGTTGCGCCCCAGGTAATCGAGAGTTGTGACGAACTCAACCATGGCTCTCCTGGCTCGACTGCAGTGCTTGCCATTACTTCGGCTGATCGTCTTCATCGCGGCTGGATGGAAGCACAGCGGATACGGTACCGCGGATTAGAAAAGTGTTCTGCACAGGTCGAAAAACTTCTTGGTGCGATTGATTCGAATGTCCGCATCGTGACGGTTACGGACGGACATCCATCGGTACTGACCTGGTTAGGCGCTGTGGCAGGGCACCGTGTGTACGGGCTGGGGGTCGATCGATATGGAGAATCGGGTACGCTCACCGAGCTTTACCAGGCTTACCAGCTCGATGCAAAATCGATTCTTTCGGCTTGTCGGAGCTCGTAATACGCAGGGTGTGTTGCTGGGGTTTCGACAATACGGTAGGTTGATCCTGTGAGCGGGTCAATGATATTTTGGAACCAATCATCGACACGGCGGAAGGATTGTTCTGATTGTCTGGTAAATAACAATGGGGGGTAAGAATGGACGTGACAGGGAAAACGGCAATTGTGTTGGGTGGAACCTCTGGGATTGGTCTGGCAACGACCAATCGATTGACAGAACTTGGTACAAAGGTGGTTGCTGTCAGTCGAGAGCCTGAGAAGGCCAAGGACAGTGTTGCACAGGGCGTTGAACTTCGATCTTGCAGTGTTCTCGATAGAGCCGGTCTCACGGCGCTTTTTGAGGAATGGTCAAAGTTTGATATTTTGGTTTGCGCCGCAACCGGGGGCTCTAGGGCCGCGGGCCCCTTCCTCGAGATGGACCTCGATGCCTACCAGGCGTCTTTTGCGAAACTTTGGGGTTATACCAACGCCGTACGCCTGGGTGCAGAGCACTTAGACAGCCAGGGTGCAATTGTTCTGGTCAGTGGAGCCCCTGCGCGAAAAACTAAACCAGGGGGCATCGCGTTAGGTTCAGTCGGTGGCGCTGTAGAAGCATTTTGCCGAGCTGTTGCACCGGAAATTGCACCGCAGCGAATCAATACGGTTTCTCCAGGTATTATTGATACACCGATGTTTGGTCCAGAAAGCTCGGAGCGGTCGAATAAGCTGGATACTGCAACAGCCGGTCATGTGATTCCCCGGCCGGGCACTGCGACTGAGGTTGCGAGCGCTATCATTTTTGTGATCCAGAACGACTTCGTGACTGGCACCACAGTCGATGTGGATGGGGGCTGGCTACTGAGCTGACTGGTTGCTCGTCGTGGTGTCTTTGCTCAAAGGGTCTCAGTAAGAGCGTTCAAAAAGGTGTCGTTTTCGGAGCTGGTACCGATTGTGATCCTCAGCGATCCGTTTTCATCTGGCCATGGCAGCGCCTGCACAAGAATGTGGCGTTCCGCCAACTTAGTCGCAATTCCATCGGAGGGGCTATTGGTACGGGCGAGCAGGAAATTTGCAGCCGATGGATAGACGCGAAGTCCACAGTTCTGGAGTGCTAGCGAAAGCCGCTGTCTCTCGCAACTGACCGTATCCAGGACCATCTCAAGATAGTTCTGATCCCGCATCGCCGCGCACGCACCGGCCAGAGCGATCCGGTTGACATTGAAGCCAATTCGCACCTTTGAGAATCCAACTGCCAGGTTGCGATTGCTGGTGATTGCATAGCCGATTCGAGCGCCAGACAGTCCATATGCCTTGGAGAAGGTTCGGATCACTGCCCATGGACCACTGCGAGTAGCTAACAAGGACAGCACATCCGGGCCGCCTTCCCAAGCAGCAAATTCATGATAAGCCTCGTCCACTATCAACAGACAGTCGCCGGGTACTTTGTCAACAGCTAACTTGACTTGTTCGGTTTCGAGCATACCACCTGTTGGGCTGTTGGGGGTGCACAGATAAAACAGCGCGGTGTGCTCATTGACTGCATCCAACATAGCGTCAACGTTGTTGGATCCGTTTTCCAGTACAGGCACTGTGACGACCTTACCGCCTGCAAGCCGAACGTTTTTGCCAACCGGGGCGAAGGTGGGCCCCGGTAAAACAGCCTGCTCATTTCTATCGACAGCGATGGCTGCCGCCGCAAATAGCATTTCTCCACTGCCATTACCAAATACCAGCCGGTCCGTGCTTATGCCGATACGTGCCGAGATAATTTGAGCCAGGGCAGAGCAGGAATGATCGGGATAGCGGTTCGTCATATTGACGGCATCGTGCATTGCTGCGATGGCGTTTGGAGAAGGCGGGAGTGGGTTTTCATTCAGATTAAGACGAACAATATCGGGATTTGGCTGGTTATCGGGCTCCTGCAGGATGTGTGGTGCCATGACCGGCATATCGTCGAATCGTTGTAGTGGGATTGATCTGTCCATGGCTACTATTTCATGCCCGAATTGAAGGTTATTCAAACAGAAGATGTCGTATCTTTTGCTACTTGTTTCAGAAACACCATCGGATCGGTTCCACCGGTGCCGGTGTGGCCAGGGCCTGTTTGCGACATTTGCGATGACACATATTGTGCCACTATTTTGAGGTGAGACTGACGGAACTCGATCAGTGCATTCACACACTCTGTGTGGATGTGCCGACAGCCATTATGTCGCTCAATGGCATGGACTAAGGGTCTGTCATTCTCCAGCGTATTAATATAGGCAGCATGACCCGCAGGCATATAATTACGCATCGTAACGAGATAGGATCTTGATTGTTCTTCCTGGTGCACGATGCTGAGCATTGCATCTATAGCCTGAAGTAAAGAACTTTGTGCTGCGCTGCCACCAAAATAGTTTCTCGGATTCTGCTTGCATCCCTTGTACTCGATATTCTCAAATGAAGCCAGGAATGGCCGTATCCGGTTGTAAAATATATAGGGATCACAGTTTTCGTACATACGGTTCAGCGTCGTATTCAGTGCGACCAGGGATTCTCGAACTTCCTCAAGTGAATCTTCGATCTGCTGGAAGTCGTCAGAATGCGCTGCTTGCTGTATACGTTCGAATTGTTTGAGTACGCCTGCACCTATTGCCTCGATCTCGGTTGTGACCAAGTAGAACCAGGATTCATCAAGGCCGCCATGAAACTGGATAAGTGTCCTTAGATTGCCTAGTTTGATCGAGCCATTGGGTTCCAACTTTTTCCAATTATTCAAGACCAACGAGGCATGGGCCAGGGTTGGTGGTCGGCCCAGTCGTTCAGCAACCAGAGTCCAAGGTATTGCAATACTTTCTGGAATATAGCCTGAGGACTCGTAGTCCTGCCAGACGAATCCATGGCCAAATATGGATAACAGTAACATGGCCCGTTCCAGTTCCATCGAGGTCTGTAGGGACGAGACGTCGTCAATTATCGACATGGCTTCGGCCTGGCTCCTGAAAACACCTGCGTTCAGTAGCCCAGAGAATTCCCGAGCCATCGAATCCCAGATTTCAAATTCGCCTGGGAGTGCCTCAAGTGGTTCGTGGGCGGGTAAGAAACCGTTGGCGACGTCTATGTTATAAGAATCAAGCATCTACTTATTCAATTTTGACAGGGTCGATATGGGTATATTAGAACCATGAGGTGTTTCCAAGTAACTAGTTCGTAACTGACCGTTTAGGTCACAAGTTTTGGAGCAGCGTAGACTGGATCTTTCCAGCATTCGGTTTGAAGAATATGGGCAAGCATCGATGCTGCAAGCCAAACATCTTCGTACCGCGTGTACAACGGTGCGAACCCGAATCGCAGTAGATTCGGCGCCCTGAAATCACCAATTACTCCATGGGCGATGAGCGCCTGCATGATCGGCCAGCCTTCGGCGTGGCTAAACGAGACTTGACTGCCTCTTTGACTGCTGTCACGTGGGCTAGCCAGCTGCAAGGGATAATTCTCACACAGCGATTCGACAAGGTCGACAAACAGAGTTGTTAAGCGTTTCGATTTTGTCCGAATAGCCTCCATATCGACCATTTCGAATATATCTAGGCTCGATTCTAGAGCGATATAGGAAAGAACCCCGGGCGTTCCACAGCGGAATTTGTCTATGTTACTTGCCGGCTTGAAGTGTGTGTCGAAAGAAAAAGGGTCGGCATGGGCTTGCCAGCCCGTTAATGGATTAAAGGCATCTGTGATGTGTCGGTCGGCGACGAAAAGATACGCCGGTCCACCAGGTCCGGCATTGAGGTACTTGTAGGTGCAGCCAACGGCAAAATCGACATTAGCCACATTCAGGTCCACGGGTACCGCACCAAGTGTGTGAGCCAGATCCCAGATAACCAGCGCACCCGCCCGATGAGCCTCTTTAGTTATTCTTTCCATGTCGCGAATCAATCCGGTGCGGTAACTGACCTGGGTAAGAGTTACCACTGCAGTGGATGGGCCGATCAATTCGACTATCGAATCATCACTTTCTTTCCCCTCAACGAGTCTATGTTGTGGATAAAAATGCGTGATAGCACCTTGGATGATATGAAGATCCGATGGAAAGTTATAGCGTTCCGATACAATCTCAGTTCGATCGGGACGCAGTTCCAGAGCAGCCGACAGAATCTTAAACAGATTAATAGACGTTGAATCAACCACCAGTACTTCACCAGCATTAGCACCCATCAGGGGCGCCAGTCGATCGCCGAGAGTCAAAGGCAGTATATGCCAATCCCGATCATTCCAACTTCGTATCAACCCGGTACGCCAGCCCTCGGTAACGGCTTCTTGAATCTTTTCTGGCACCACTGCGGGCATAGCACCAAGAGAGTTGCCATCGAGATAAACCAGGTCAGGTGGCAAATCAAAAAGATCTCCAATATTGGAGAGCGGGTCAAGTTCATCTTGCCTGCGAGCGTCTAACAGGCCGGGAGTTCGGCTGTTGGACAATGTTTCAAGAGAGGTGGTTGTCATCTGACTGTCTCATTTATCTGCATATACTGAGAGTTGTTGAAAGAGCGCTGTATCGGTATGGGCAATATCGTACATGATGTCAAAATGATGCCGACCCTGTACTTCCGTGAGTTCTACATGGGCGGTAGTTATTGAGCATTTATCAGCATATGCCTTAGATTGACGTATGAACTCTTTAGTTTCATGTTCTGCATAGACGATGTCCAGAGCAACAAACGGATCGATATCATAAAACTGTGGGCTGAGCGCTCTAGCGCTTTCAATCGATAATCCAAGTGGTTCGTTGACATAGGTTTGAGAAATCGGCTCGAGGTCGTAGATGCCACCAACAAGGATGGCACGTTGAGGTCGAGTAAGAAGTGTTGATCTGCCGTGATTCTGGATACCCGGACTGATTGCGCAGGCCAGGAGATGAGCGCCTGCAGAATGCCCCATGACATGAATACCACTCTTGTCGAGCCCATAATGAGAATGGTTTTCACCAAGCCAGTTGATGGCCTGGCGGCAACGTGAAATCATCTGGGGGATGTTTGAGGTCGGCGCAAGGCCGTAGTTGATACTGGCAAAAGCGTAGCCGACTGCTGTCCAGGCGGTCGCCAAAAAACTGTGATCATCTTTTGAGAGTTGTTGCCAGTAGCCGCCGTGAGCAAAAATCAGCAAAGGTATATTTTTAGGATTGGCTGGCATGGCTGGTAGGAAGAGGTCTAGTTTTTCTTCCACATTAGCGCCGTAGGGTAAGTCGATAATCAGGTGTGCCCCATAGTTATCTCGCACCTGTTGGGACTCCGTGGTGTACGATGATATGAATGGCGTAATGTCGCCCACCATACTGCTCGGTGAGTATTCTCGCTCTAGTTCTTCAGTAGATAGCCTTTTCCAGTTCAATTCTTAATACCAGTTCGAGGGCCTTGCGGTCTATGCTCCCGGAGAATGTACAAAGGAACAATTGTATAGAAAGTATTTTGAAATCGGGACTGGAGCCGAGGTTGCATTTTCCCATCGTCCGGGTAAGGTGTTTCACCAGTGTCTATAAATCGATACGGAATCGCGCTGGACAAAGGTGACAATGGAGTCGTGAATGTCGAGTAAATTGCTGGAAATGAAAGATGTTGTAATCGAGGCTGAGATCGATGGCGAATGGCGGCCTATCGTCAATGGATTGAGCCTGGCCTTGGAGAAGGGTGAGATCGTTGGGTTGATCGGTGAATCTGGCGCCGGAAAATCAACCTTGGGTCTGGCAGCATTGGGATATACAAAACCGGGCTGCCGGATCGTATCCGGGTCAATCAAATTGGATGGGCTGGAACTGACAACACTGCCCGAGAAGCAACTGCGACAGTTGCGTGGCAATCGTGTCAGTTACGTTGCACAAAGTGCAGCGGCGGCTTTTAACCCAGCGCATCGCCTGCTAGAGCAGTTCTCTGAGTCTCCTGTGCAACATGGCAAGATGAATCGAACGGAGGCCGCATTGAAGGGACGTAGCCTTTATCGGCAACTGGATCTTCCAGACCCTGATTCGATTGGTGATCGATTCCCTCATCAAGTATCGGGTGGTCAACTGCAGCGCGCGATGACGGCCATGGCGATGGGTTGTGAGCCTGAGATTGTTGTGTTTGATGAACCAACGACAGCGTTGGATGTGACAACCCAGATCGAGGTGCTGGCGGCTATTAAGGAAGCAGTTCACGCAAAGGGGGTTGCTGCAATTTACATTACGCACGATCTGGCTGTGGTGGCACAACTGGCGGACAGAATAATGGTGCTTCGTTATGGAGATCTGGTAGAGGAAGGGGAAGCACGGCATCTCCTTGCCCATCCCGCAGAGGACTATACAAAACGGCTGTTGTCTGTCCGCGGCTTAAGGGAGGATAAAACTCTGCAACAAGTGGAGAGTCGAATTCTTGCAGTAGACAATGTGACCGCCCGCTATCCCAGCGCGACTGAGTATGTCCTAGAGGATATCAGTATCGGGGTCGAGCAGGGAAAGACCGTCGCTGTTGTCGGCGAGTCGGGAAGTGGGAAAAGTACGCTGGCACGTGTGATTACCGGACTACTTCCACCACAGGCAGGTTTAGTCACTTTCAAGGGTAAATCACTGTCGCCTGCTCTTGCCGACAGAAGTAAGGACGACCTGCGATCGATCCAGATGATCTACCAGATGCCCGATATTTCACTCAATCCGCGTCAGCGGGTTCGGGAAACCATTGGTCGACCGTTGGAATTTTATCTCGGAATGAGAGGACAACAGAAAACGGACCGCACCGTCGAATTGCTGGAGCAGATTGAATTGCCAAAGAGCTTTATAGATCGGTTTCCAAGTCAGTTATCGGGTGGAGAAAAACAAAGGATCTGCATTGCTCGTGCGCTGGCTGCTGAACCAGATCTCATCATCTGTGATGAGGTTACTTCGGCACTCGACCAGCTTGTTGCAGAGGGTATACTGGAGCTTCTCCAGGGTCTGCAGAATCATCTTCAGTTGTCTTATCTATTTATCACTCACGACCTGGCAACCGTGAGGGCTATCGCCGATGATATCGTGGTCATGTATCAGGGCCGCATAATCGAGCAGGGTGTCAAACAACAGATACTGACACCACCGCACGAGCCCTACACGGAACTGCTGCTGTCTTCTGTGCCTGAAATGGATCCAGACTGGCTGGATAAGTTGATGGATCTTCGAGCACGAGGTTTAGCGCCGACAGCCGATACGGTGAGCTGAAGTTTAATATCGTTCAATCCATTGATGATGTGTCATCTTGTGGTAGTGATGTTCAAGCGGGCTCCGCTAGCAAGATTCATCAAGCCCACGCTGATTAACCTACATTTATTCGGGTAGGTCTCATCTGTATCTTTGGTTAATGTGGTCAAGCTAATTGTTTGCCGAGTCGTGCTGATGCCATGTGGCGATGTACCATGGCGGCGGTCGAGTGCAAGAGGATCAATCAATTCGTGATGAATGTTGCAAATAGTCAGACCTGGAAAACACCCGTAATCGTGTTGGTTGCGGGCTGTTTAGTGTCGGTAGTTGGGTTTGGAGTCCGTTCCGGAATGGGCTTGTACCTTGACCCAATGACGGTCGAGCTGGGTTGGACTCGTGAAACATATGCATTGGCAATGGCTCTGCAGAACATAATGTGGGGAATCGGTTTGCCCATTGCCGGTGCTATTGTCGATCGGCATGGTCCAGTGTGGGTGATTGCAAGCGGAGCTGTGGTCTATGCGATCGGGATCTGGGGAATGACCCTATCAGATACCAGCGGTATGCTGTATCTGACAGGTGGGGTTCTCACAGGTGCCGGAATTGCTTTTACATCGTTTACTTTAGCGATTGCGGCAATGGTCCGGGCAGTAGGTCCGGAAAGGCGTTCGCTGGTGATGGGCTTGGGTACTGCTGCAGGCTCAGTGGGTCAGATTGCGCTCTCACCGTTTGCTCAGAGCATGATTGGCCAGTTCGGTTGGAACAATGCGTTGTTGATAATGGGTGCATGTACCTTGTGTATCATTCCGTTGGCTTTGTTGTTGCCCAATCATGCAAGATTTGATGAGCCCGACACCATTGATCTAACGCTCACAGCAGCACTGATGGAGGCCTTTCGCCACCGCGGCTATGTTCTGTTGACTATTGGTTTCTTTGTTTGTGGATTCCATGTGACATTTATTATGGTTCACTTACCAGCATATGTTGTCGATTTAGGATTATCGGGGAGTGTTGCGGCTTGGTGTTTGGCTTTGATCGGTGTGTTCAATATCATTGGTTCTATTGCAGTAGGCCTCTACGGTCAACGACACAGTAATTCAAATGGGTTGAGTTTTATTTATGCTGGGCGTGCAATTGTTATCGCTGCCTTGCTGTTATTGCCTAAAACAGAATTTACGCTCTATCTATTTTCCTGTGCGATGGGATTGCTTTGGCTGTCCACGATTCCACTAACCACTGGTGTCGTCACTCGCATATTTGGGGTGCGGTACATGGCTACGTTGTTTGCGGTGGTATTTTTTAGTCATCAAATAGGGAGTTTCATTGGAGTGTGGTTAGGTGGTTATATTCATGATCTAACCGGTACTTATGATGCTGTTTGGCAGACCGGTATTGTTCTGGGAATTGTTGCTGCGGTTCTCCATGTACCGATTGACGAAAAACCTCTCAGAAGGGCAGCCAGTACGGCAGGGTAACCGGCCAACAGCAATGAACAACGCTTGGATAGATCGATAGGATTGCCTAGAAACGGGTGTCGACCTGACTGCGAGCAGCGCCGCGGAACTGCGTTTTAATTGAAGTCTCTGACCATCTAGATACCGATGTTAGGATGGTTGATTATGGAGCCGACTTGACGCACAGTAGTGTGCGCAACCTTTGGAGTAAGGGATGATTGAATCGAGTTTACGGATATTACGCACAGATGTTTCAGGCATGCCGATCGAATGGATCGGTTTTGAAGATACAGTGAAGCTCCACTGTCTGGAACAGATACTCTATCCGATGGGTTCTTCTTTATATGTTGTACGCGGTGGGATAAACGCGAGAACAGGGCGCCGGAGTACGCTTGAAGTTTACTCAATCATCTGTACGCTGGGTCAATCACGAGCCCACCTAAAGCGTCATCCTTCATATACACCACCATTAAACAACAAAGCATTGTTTCGGCGTGATGCACATCTCTGTCTTTATTGCGGAGGGCAGTTTTTGCCCACTCAGCTATCAAGGGACCACGTACAGCCTCTCAGTCGGGGAGGCGCGGACGTGTGGCAGAATGTTGTAACAGCCTGTAGACGATGCAACCATAGAAAAGGCAATCAGACGCCTGAAGAATCGGGACAGGAACTGCTGGCAGTACCATTTATTCCAACCCATGCCGAATATATCTACCTCTCTGGCAGGCAGATTCTGGCAGACCAGATGGAGTTTCTCGTGTCACATTTTCCACGCAACAGTCCTCTTCACAAGCGTATCGGACAGGTAGCCTGAGAATCGCTTTTCACTCGATGTAGCTATGAGTAACGACAATAGCCCGACCAGGGGTTTTATGACCCGCGCGGTACATTCCGGCGAATCGCCAGATGCCGCTACCGGTGCATCTGCGCCGAATATCGTGATGTCGAGTACGTTTGTTATCGACGAGCCGATCAGCTTCTCGGCTCAAGACAAACCTGATGATGCACCCTATGTTTATAGTCGTTGGGACAACCCTACGGTCACGGTCCTTCAGGACAAACTTGCGGCACTGGAAGAAGCCGAGGCCTGTCGATGTTTTGCGTCAGGTATGGCAGCGACTTCGGCGTTGCTGTTGAGTACGCTCAGCCAAGGTGACCGACTGGTAATGAGCGACAGTAATTATCCGGGAACGGCAGAGTTGGCCCGAAAGACATTGACCCGGCTTGGTGTGGACGTTATTTTGGCTGACCTGTCTGATCTGGAAGCAGCAGCTCGTGCAATAACGGCAGGTGTCAGGCTGGTCTGGGCAGAAACGCCAGCGAATCCAACGCTGCGCCTTACGGATATTCGAGGTGTTGCCGAACTTGCTCATTCAGTAGGTGCAGAGTTTGCGGTCGACTCGACTTTTGCTTCTCCAGTAGCGACTCGCCCGTTGCTGTTAGGGGCAGATTATGTTGTTCACTCCCTCACTAAATACTGTTGCGGGCATGGTGATGCGATGGGCGGTGCAGTTCTTGGTCGACGAGATAAGTTGAAGAATGTCGAGTCGGATGGTCAGATCTATATGGGTGGTGTAATCAGTCCATTTAATGCGTGGCTGATCAATAGAGGGCTGGCGACGCTACCCATGAGAATGCAAGTACATCAGACGAACGCCACGCGTGTTGCGGAATTTCTGGAAGGGCATAAGAAGGTAAAAAAGGTACTGTATCCCGGACTTTCCAGCCACCCGCAATTCGATCTGGCCGTACGCCAGATGGATAACTATTCCGGAATGGTGTCAGTTCAGGTTGAGGACGGCCCTGTCCTGGTCGAGCGCATGATGTCTGATCTGAAGATATTTCACTATGCAGTATCACTGGGTCATCATCGCAGTCTGATCTACTGGCTGGGCACGGACGATCTGATGCAATCGAGTTATGCGCTTGAAGGACGAGCACTGGACGCTTACCGGGCGTTTGCCGGCGATGGTGTATTCAGAATTTCCGTGGGTTTGGAAGATCCTGAGGATTTATGTGACGACCTCGCTCAGATTTTGGGTTGAATCGACGAATTGGATGTTTGTCGACTCCGGGCTGATAACCCGTCGCGCTTGTTGGTCAGCATGGTAGGAAGAGCGTACCATGGGTCCTGAGGCAACGTGACCAAAGCCCATCCGGTTACCAAGTGTGGCCAAATCTAGAAATTCTTCCGGCGTGACATAACGTTCTACCGGTAGATGATCAAGGCCGGGCTGTAGATACTGGCCCAGTGTCAGTAGTTGTACACCGTGATCTCTCATATCTTGCATCACAGCCTCTACCTCAGCCATCGACTCTCCAACGCCGAGCATAAGTCCCGACTTGGTTGGTAAATCAGGGCAGCATTTTCCAAAATCATTCAATAGTCCCAATGAGTGGTCATAGTCAGCACCGGGTCTTACCCGTTTGTATAGTCGCGGTACCGTTTCCAGGTTGTGATTAAAAATATCGGGGGGCGAAGCAACAAGTTGCTCGATGGCCTTAATTGCGCGACCCCGGAAATCTGGTGTCAGTATTTCGACTGTTGTTTCGGGACTCACCGTCCGAATTGCATCGATACAGCGCTTGAAATGGCTGGCACCGCCATCGCGCAGGTCATCCCGATCCACCGAAGTGATAACCACATGGTGAAGTCCCATCAACTTAACAGTTCGTGCAAGGCTGGAGGGTTCATTCGTGTCGAGAGAACTGGGCCGCCCGTGAGCGATGTCACAAAAAGGGCAACGCCGGGTGCAGATGTCCCCCATAATCATAAAAGTGGCAGTTCCGTTGCTAAAACATTCCCCAAGGTTCGGGCAACTGGCTTCTTCGCAGACTGTGTAGAGGTTGTTTTCTCGCAGTATTGTTTTAAGGCGTACAACTTCAGGAGTGCCGGGGAAGCGCGCTCTGATCCAAGGTGGTTTAGGCAGTAGTTCGACTCGCTTGCTGGCTGCAAATTTTACCGGTAAACGAGACACCTTTTCCGCGCCGCGTTGTTTCTGGTTCTGGTTAATTGTCATGCGGCTTCTTGATTGTAGTGCTCGATCGGGGGGCAACTGCAGACAAGATTTTTGTCACCATGGACATTATCCACCCTGCCCACAGGAGGCCAGTATTTGTCCTGACGGGTATGCGGTGATGGAAAGAACGCTTGCTTCCGAGAATAGGGTCGATTCCAATCTTCCTCTGTCAGTAAATGCTGAGCATGCGGGGCGTTTGTTAGAAGATTATTTTTGGGATCAACGTTACCGTCTTCGATGTCTGATATCTCATGTCGAATCGAGATCAGAGCTTCACAGAATCTATCGAGTTCGGCCAAAGATTCGCTTTCGGTGGGCTCAATCATAAAGGAGTCTGGAACGGGCCAGGACATAGTGGGCGCGTGAAATCCATAGTCAACCAATCGCTTGGCCACGTCTTCGACTGTGATCCCAGACTGGGCCTTTATTTCAGACAAGTCGACGATGCACTCATGGGCGACTAGTCCCCCAGGACCTGTATACACAACGGGGTAATGCTCGTTCAAGCGCTTTGCAATGTAGTTGGCATTCAATATAGCCAGTTCGGTAGATCTACGGACGCCCGAAGCACCCAGCATAGCAATGTACGCCCAGGAGATCGGGAGGATGGAAGCTGACCCCCAGGGAGCGGCCGATACCGTGCCAATCGTTGTTTTGCCACCTGCTGCAGGATTAACTCCCTCAACGATGGGGTGATCTGGTAGAAATGGGGCCAGGTGACTGAGCACGCCTATTGGACCCATTCCCGGTCCGCCACCTCCATGCGGGATCGCAAAAGTCTTGTGCAAGTTTATGTGTGCAACATCTGCACCAATCTCACCGGGTCTGCAGATTCCGACTAGGGCATTCAAATTAGCACCATCCATATAGACCTGGCCACCCGACCGGTGAATAATTTGACAGATGTCCTGGATTGATTCTTCAAAGACGCCGTGAGTGGACGGATAGGTGATCATCAAGGCCGCGAGGCTATCTTTATGAAAAGCGGCTTTATCGGAGAGGTCTTTAAGATCTACATTCCCATTATTGTCACAACGAATAATAACAACCTTCATGCCAGCCAAGATAGCACTGGCAGGATTGGTTCCGTGAGCAGACGAGGGTATCAGGCATATATTTCGATGCCCCTCACCTAGGCTCTGGAGGTAGGCTCGTATACAAAGGAGCCCGGCGTATTCGCCCTGTGAGCCTGCATTGGGTTGCAGAGAAATAGCGTGGAAGCCGGTGATCTCGCACAGCATATCCTCGAGTTCCTCAAACAATTGCTGATAGCCCTGAGCTTGGTCGAGCGGCGCAAATGGATGCAGATTTGAAAAGTCACGATAGGACAGCGGCAGCATTTGGGATGTGGCGTTCAGTTTCATGGTGCATGAGCCCAGCGGAATCATAGATCGGCCAAGACTGATGTCCTTGCTCGCAGTCCGGCGCATATAGCGCATCATCTCGGTTTCAGAGTGATAACGATGAAATATCTCATGTTCCATGAAACTACTTTTACGCACGAGTTCTTGGGGCACGGCCTCAGTGACAACGTCATCAAAGCGTTCAATACTCAGCATTCGGTCAGCACCAGTATGGAACACCCGCCAAAGACTCAAGAGATTTTTCCGTTTGGTTGTTTCGTCTAATGTGATGCCGAGATGATCCGCATCGATGTGGCGCAGATTGATTTGTGATTCGCGAGCCTTGGCGGCTATTCGGCCAGCAAGGCCTGGAACGCGTACTTTGACAGTGTCGAAGTACGCATCATATACAAGCGGGTAACCCAGTTCGGTCAAACCGGCCGCTAGGATCCGCGTCATACGATGCACCCTCCTAGCGATATCCTTGAGCCCTTCTGGGCCGTGGTACATCGCATATAAGGTGGCAATATTGGCAAGCAGCACCTGAGCCGTGCAGATATTACTGGTCGCCTTTTCACGCCTGATATGTTGTTCTCGGGTCTGTAGTGCCATACGCAGGGCTGGATGCCCTTGAGCATCAATTGAGACCCCTATGATGCGTCCCGGTGTGGATCGTTTGTAATCTTCGCGGGTAGCAAAAAATGCGGCATGTGGGCCGCCGTATCCCATGGGAACGCCAAACCGTTGTGAATTTCCGACAACAATGTCTGCGTCCATTTCACCTGGCGGTCTAATTAGAGTCAGTGCGAGCAAATCACTTGCGACAACCGCCAGCGCGCCTTTTTTGTGAGCTTGGGAGATGGCTTCACTCGGGTTGGTCAGGCACCCGGTTGATGCTGGGTATTGAATCAGCACGCCGAAAAAATCCCGGTCCTGAAGCTCTGTGTACGGGTCACCAACGACAACTTCATAATCGAGAAAATTGGCTCTTGTTCGAATGACGGCTAGAGACTGGGGATGGACGTTGTTGTCCACAAAAAAGACATTAGACCGGCTCTTTGAGATCCGCCGAGCCATGGTCATTGCCTCTGCGGCTGCTGTTGCTTCATCGAGCAAAGACGCGTTGGCAATCTCCATACCGGTCAGGTCCATTACCATCTGCTGAAAACCAAGCAGCACTTCCAAACGGCCCTGGCTGACCTCTGCTTGGTACGGGGTATAGGCGGTATACCAGTCTGGATTCTCAAGCACATTCCGCTTGATGACTGGCGGCATGATCGTGCCATGGTAGCCACAACCGATCATCGACACGAATACGCGGTTTCTGTGTCGCATGTGCCGTAGGTAGGTACTGGTAGCTCGTTCGCTTCGAGTGGGTGGCAGATTCAAGGGCCGTTCACTCACGATAGAGGCAGGTACTGCGAGGTCGATCAGTTGTTCCAGTGATTCATGTCCCGTAACCGCCAGCATCTGGTCAATATCCGATTGACTGGGACCTATGTGACGGCGAATGAAATCTCGTGGAATCTCAAGATCATCAAGACTTTTACGCAGCTTTTTCATAATCCCCCCTTAGGATAATTCAAGCGCGGCGGTTCAAGATAGCTCAGCGATTAGGGCGTTGTAGTTGGTCTCTGACAGTAAGTTCTCTAACTCGGAAGTGTCTGATATTTCTATTTTGTAGAACCAGCCTTGACCTGTGGGGTCGTCATTAACTGATTCGGGTGAATCATTGAGTGACTCGTTGACCTCAACGATCGTTCCCGTGACTGGTGACTTGACGTCTCCGGCAGCCTTCACAGATTCGATGACGGCGGCATCGTCACCTTGATTAACAGCTGTGCCGACCGCAGGAAGTTCAACATAAACCAGTTCCCCCAGTTGATCCTGCGCATAGTCTGTAATACCGACCGTCACAAGAAGACCTTCCAGGCGTGCCCATTCGTGGTCGCTCGTATATCGTATATCGCTCATGAGGAATCAGCTCCTGATGGAATTTAGTGTTGTTTGTAATTATGTTGTACAAAAGGTAAGTGGCAAATCTTAACGCTAAGCGGTTTGTCTCGCACAATGGCCTGAAGCTCGGTACCAGGGTGGCTGTAAGCCGATTTGACATACCCCATTGCTATTGGTCTGCCAACTGTCGGTCCATAGCTCCCGCTGGAAACCTCGCCAATTGATTCACCCGTTGGGGTCACGATTCCAGAGTGGGCACGGACAGGCGCCCGGCCCTCGGGTTGAATCCCCACCCGGGTGACTGAGGGTCCATTTTCGAGTTCCAGTAATATGGGCTCCGAACCCAGGAAGCCACCAGATTTGGAGCCACCTTTCCGACGGCTTGCGGGGATTGCCCAGGACAGACCTGCTGCTACTGGTGTGATGTTTGGGTGAATGTCATTACCATGCAGACATAAGCCCGCTTCCAGGCGCAAGGAATCCCGGGCACCGAGTCCTGTGGGTTCGACTTCGGTTTGATCAAGCAGTAACTGGGCTAGCTTCAATGCGTCGTCGCTATTTGTCGCAAGCTCGAAACCATCTTCCCCTGTATAGCCGCTACAGAATGCCTGACATTTAATGCCTTCGACCTCAGTGCCCATAGTGTCCATAAATCGCATGGTCGTAAGATCTGGACACAACCGTGACATGACCTTTCTGGCCAGAGGACCTTGTAGCGCCAGGAGAGACCGATTATCCAGGAGCTCAGCAGTACAGTCTGCTGGAAGCCTAGCAACAATATGATTGAAGTCCTGGTATTTGTTTGATGCATTGACGACCAGAAGATAGTGGTCTTCAAATCTCGAAATCATGAGGTCATCAAGAATTCCTCCTGTGTCTAGCGTTAAGAAGCTGTAGCGCTGGCGTCCGACATCGAGTTTGCTGAGATCGGTGGGCAGTAGAGATTCAAGCAATTCGGCAGCGCTATCGCCAGTGACTTTGATCTGTCCCATGTGAGAGACATCGAACAGACCGGCAGATTCGCGAACCTGACGGTGTTCTGTGATGATGCCGGATGGGTAATTGAGGGGCATCTGGTAGTTCGCGAACTCAACGATCTTGGCATCGAGTTCACGATGTAACGCATAAAGGGGTGTCGTATTTGCCACTGTACCTGCTTTATTCACCCGAGATGTCAGTCATCATTTTGAAAGAGAATGATCAGGAGCAATCCATTGTAAATTTCTAGACTTCGCCGGGCGCATAGGTTTTTATGCTCAGGGCATGAATGTCCTGTCTCATGGCATCCCCCATTGCCTCATAAACGAGTCGGTGTCGTGCCAGGGTTGCGAGTCCTTCGAACGCTTTTGAAACCACGACCACCTCAAAGTGGCTACCCCCAGCTGCAGCGCCAGAGTGACCCGCGTGGAGATCACTCTGATCGTCTATCTCGACAAATTCTGCCGCTAGATCCTGGTACAGTCGCTCACGGACCATCTCAGCCCTTTTCATGTGGGCGTTTTCGGTCTGACCGGAATCGGTAGTTGGCTGATGGTGATCGGTCGAATGTGCCATGCGTAATTACAGATTCTCATCGTGTTCTGGTTTTAGGTATTTTGCAATACACAGCATCTGGCCCATGGCGAACACCAGTGTCAGCCCCATCAGACCAAAAACCTTAAAGTTGACCCAGAAATCAGTCCGAACCTGCTCGCTGAGTTCTGGGCGATAATAAAATGCAACGTATAGATTCAGCAGCCCAACAATCAGAAAGAAAATGCCCCAGCTTAGATTGACATTGCGCCAAATTCTGTCGGGCAGAGTCAAAGTCCCGCCCAGTAGAGCCTGTAATGCTGTCCGTCGGCCAACCAGTTGACTACCCAAAATAAGTACTGAAAATAACCAGTTGACGATACTTGGTTTCCACTTAATGAAAGTATCGTCCCTAAACAAAAGGGTGAGACCGCCAAACAAAACAATCACGCCCAGAGTAATCAGGTGCATTGTTTCAAATCGCCGATTTCGCAACCAGAAAATAGAAACCTGCGCAATGCTGGCGATGATGGCGGTCGCTGTCGCGGCGTAAATGCCGTACAGCTTGTAGGCACCAAAAAAAAGCACCAAGGGGAAGACATCGAACAAAAATTTCATACGTCTCGGGTTTTGTTAAGTAGTGGTGGAAACTGTTGGAAGTAGAACACTAAGTTGGCCTTAATTGATACCACTAATGGACCAAAAGTTTCATCGACTTCGCAGTATTGATCACATCACGGCGTTGATCACTGGTCAGGCGGTTATTGGGGAGGATGGCTCGACCACAGTCGATACCCAGACGCTGCCCGAGAATTGTTTTGCCGACATCTGAGACAGCGTCGTAGCGCCATGTTAGGTTTGCAATCGCTTGGATTTCCTGTTGTTTAGCTCTGGCTGTATCCAGGTCTCCTGCTTTCCACGCGTCGTACAGTTCGACGTACAACCAGGGTGAGATTGATAAAGGCGCGTCAACAGTACCGACAGCACCCATCGCCAGTGCAGGCAGTGGCAAATGGCCGAACCCGGAAAAGCACGCCAGTCCCATATCGAGCCAGTGTCGAATCATCGAAAGATCGTGGGCCGAATGTTTGAGGCCGATCAGACTGGGTACTTCACTGCGTAGCGATTCCATCAGGTTTTGATCGAATTCCACCTGAGTCAATTGTGGCAGATTGTAGGCAAAAAGTGGCAGCCCCTCAGCACTGTCTGCCACGGCCTTATAGTGATCGATGATGGAGGAATTACTTGTGCGTATCAGAAAGGGCGGGAGACAGGCTATGGCGGCACAACCGCCCCGCGAAGCACTGTGTGCCCCCTTTTTAGCGCTATCGGTAGTGATCGCGCCGACATGCATTATCGATAAGGCGCGACCCTGGGTAGTCTCCCCGGCAATTCTCGCCACAGTGTCCCTTTGCGCGTCGGACAATAAAGGGCCTTCACCCGACGTTCCAGCAACCCAGAATCCGTGAACACCGTAGGCCATGTTGTCTTCTAAAACAGCCCTCAGGCCTTTCTCATGAATGTCGCCGTTATCCGTGACAGGTGTCGGGTTGGCCGGAAACACACCCGCAAATCTGTTTCTCGGGTTGGATTCAGCTTGGATGGAGTTCATGGTGTCGTTTTGCCTTCTCTGGTTTTGTCCCGTGGCACATTTCAACGCAGATAGAAGGCAATCTTGTTGCCGTCCGGGTCGCGAAAGTAAGCGCCATAAAATGTGTCACTGCCTCTCGGGCCTGGCGCACCTTCATCGATTGCACCCAGATCCATAGCACGAGCATGCAGTCGCTGGACTTGTTCCTGGGTGTCGACATTCAATGCAACCATCGTGCCATTACCCGCTGTGGCAGGTTGGCCGTCAGCCGGCGTAATTACCACCAGTTGAACATCATCCTCGGTGCCAAAGTAGACAGCCCTGTCAGCGACTTCTCGTAGTCGGGTAAAACCGAGCTCCTCGAACAAAGCTTCATAGAATGCGGCGGAGCGTGCCAGGTTATTGGTACCAACTGTTATGTATCCCTTCATAAGTGTCATCCACAGTTCGTGTTTTAGGTAGACGTGGTTTCAGTAATTTAAAATTTAGCAACGACAATCACAGTTTTGACCAATTTCTAGTAGACAAGGTAACCAACTATTTGCTCAATTGGGTATGGGTATAAATTGATCGCTGAATTGGTACCGGAGGCCGGACTCGAACCGGCACGCACTTTCGTGCAAGGGATTTTGAATCCCTCGTGTATACCAATTTCACCACTCCGGCTTATTCCCTTACCCAAATTCTAGCGCTTTCTTCCGACTGACGTCAGAAAAATGAACCCGGTAACTTAACGATATAGAATTATCAAGTGTGGCTGGAATATTGGCACAGCTGCGGTAGCAGGGTATTCTCTTAGAGATGAAAACAACTTTGACAACTTTGGATGATATCAAGGGGGCACGGAATGCGTTGCCTTCGGTGGTACGAAGAACTCCAATCCTGCCACTGGCACCGGAGTCGTGTGATATTGGCCATGAGAAACTGTTCCTCAAAGCAGAATGCCTTCAGGTGACTGGTGCGTATAAAGTTCGTGCTGCTTTCAATGTGATTAGGTGTCTCAGCGAAGTGGAACGGAAACGGGGTATCGTTCTGGCGTCTTCGGGTAATTTCGCCCAAGCCTTCGCATTTGCGGGTGCCCAACTGGGCGTGTCCGTAGTTGTGGTGATGCTGGACCAGACCAGCAGCAATAAGGTATTAGCCACGCAGGAACTCGGTGCTGAAGTTGTTTTTTGTGGCCGGGACGCACTGAATCGGCAGCCAACAGTCGAGGCAATCGCTGGCGATCGAGGCATCACCTCAATCGATACATGGGAGTACCCGCCAGTAATCGCAGGTCATGGCAGCATAGGTCTCGAAATAATTGAGGATGCCCCGGAGGTAGAACAGATACTCGTGCCGGTCTCGAGTGGCGGTGTTGCTGCCGGGATTGCGACTGCGGTGAAACTGAGTTCACCACGCATCAGGATCATTGGTGTTCAACCTGAAGGTGCAAATGCGTACTTTTTGTCAAGGAAAGCGGGTAAACCGGTAACACTCAACCGCTGGGACACCATTGCGGATGGGTTGTCCGCCCGGTTTCCAGGTGCGTATCCGTTCCATCACCTTCAGGAATATTTAGATGATGTGGTTCTGGTTTCGGAAAAAGATATAGCTGCATCATTTAGGTCGTTACTTTACCGAGGAAAGCTTTTGGTAGAACCGGCAGGCGCTGTTGCGGCTGCCGCTTTTTTTTCCGGCAAGGTTGATCAGGATCGCACGACAGTCGCCGCCGTAACCGGGGGCAATGTGACCGCAGAAACAGTACAGACCCTGCTGAGCCTCTAATGCGGCGATGCAGAAAAAGGGACCAGGCCGAGTGCAGCGGATGATATCAATACGGTCTTTTACAGAAGTTTGGTTCGCAAATTGACTCTCGAGAACTACCTGCCACCCGCCGCTGACAGTTGGTTGCGCTGCCAGCCCGCGTCACTCGGTTTAAATGCGGCGCGTCTTCATCATGCGGTTGAATTTGCCTGTCAGCATGAATCTGATTGGCTGTACGACCTGTCAGAACAAAAAGCGATTGCAGGTTCAGAGCCACCACCCTGGAATGAGATCCTGGGCCCGCTCAAGCCACGCGGAGGACCCGCGGGCTTGATTATTAGACATGGGCAAATAGTAACGTCGTGGGGGGATATCGAGCGGGTCGACCCGACTTTTAGTGCGACGAAAAGTTATATTGGCCTTTGCGCCGCGGTTGCTTATCGAGACGGTCTTATCAAAAATTTTGACGATCAGGTAAGCGAATACGATGGGTTTAATGAGTTTTCTTCAGATCACAATAACGCAATCACCTGGCGTCACCTCCTACAGCAGACAAGTGAATGGGAAGGTACCTTGTGGTCAAAGCCGGATCAGGTAGATCGGAATCGACAAGTCGGACCGAGTGCGAATGACAGTCAAAAGGGGCAGCCCCGACAATTGATGGAACCAGGCGGTTACTGGGAATACAACGATGTTCGGGTAAATCTAGCTGCGTTGTGCCTAACTCGATTATTTGAGGCGTCGCTCTCGGATGTTTTGCGCAAAAACATCATGGACCCTATTGATGCCAGTCACAGTTGGGAGTGGCACGGATATAGGAATTCCTACATCGAAATTAAGGGTCGATCAGTGCAGAGTGTGTCAGGTGGTGCCCATTGGGGTGGAGGTCTATGGATCAGCTCTTTAGATCATGCGCGCATGGGCCTGTTGATCAGCCGACATGGTCGTTGGGGCAATGTGGAGATTCTGCCCGAGCATTGCTTAGGTCCTCTATTTGCACCATGTCCGCTGAATCGAAACTATGGTTTTCTCTGGTGGTTGAACTCCAACCGGAGCTTGTTCGCAGGTGCGGGCGAGTCCAGTGTATTCGCGTATGGCGCTGGCGCGAATTATGTCTGGATAGATCCCGATTACGATCTCGTGGTTGTGGTACGTTGGATCGATGCTGGATCGATGAACGACTTTACTGCGTTGGTGATGGATTCGATCGTACGTCCGTAATCTGCTCAGGTGTCTGGTGTTCGAATTAGTTAGCGTGTGGAACGGTAGTCGTAGTTGCTGTTGAATCGGTGCATTAGGTAGTTACCGTAATGAACCGGCGAATGATTGTCACCCGGTCGAGTAAGCGACGGAAATGGCCGCACTTGTGTCTCAAAGGTAGGATCGAAAAAGAACGCCACCGAGTAGCGTTCCTTGGCGCTCAATGAAACCCGATGAGGCGTTGAAGGCCAACGACCGCCGGACCAGTACGACAGCATATCTGCAACATTGAGTACAAAGGTGTCAGGAATCGGTACAGCTGGTATCCATTGATTATCCCTGCTGAGTACTTCCAGCCCGCCGGCAAGGTCCTGAGAAACGAGGGTTAGAAATCCATGGTCCGTGTGCGGTGCCGAACCGTACCCGTCCGCAGTCGTTAAAGCGGATACAGCCGGATAGTGAAGTAATCTTAGAAAGACCGTTGGATCATCGAATACTTGATCGAAAATATGTGGATCTTGTCCAAGTGCCACTGCAAGCCTTTGGGTCAATTCAAGAGCGAGGTATTCCATTGCATCATAATAGTCTTCGACTTCGGCTTTGAACGCTGGCATCAAGGAGTCTGGCCATTGGTTCGGCCCAAATATCGCAGTTCCCCAGCGGGGGTGGTCAGGAAAGACGGGCTGCATGGCCATAAAGGATTCGGAATAGTTGGGCTGGGTTGGTTTTTCAACAGAAGAAGTAACAGTTGTGCTGGTATTGAAGCCAATGTAACCACGGTGAAATGGATTGATTTTGATGCCTTGTTTGGCTGGACCCGCAAGTGCGTGAAAGCGATGGGTTGCGTCGAATATCGTTTTAATATTGTCGGTGGCTATGTTATGACCTGAGATGTAGCAAAAGCCGTGTTTTTGAAGTGCCATATCCAGTTGTTGGGCGACACTTGGGTCGTCGATAGGTGATGTTCCAGAACGAATGTCGACAATTGGTAGCGAAGGATTCAAGATGACAAGAGCTCCGATTGGTAAATGCAAGAACTTGAGCGTGACATAAAGTGTACCCCACTATATTTCGACATAGACGATGGGGTCTAACCAGTTCAATGTCGACGACGCAATCGTTGTAACTGTCCTGTGCCGAGTGCGAGAATTGATCAGCCTAAATCTTAACCGACAGACAAAATAGGCCGAAACATGTTGTTAGAGAACTTTGAGTATGACCTGCCAAAAGAGCTCATTGCGCAGAAACCTCTCCACGGACGTTCAGACAGTCGCCTGCTAACCGTTACACGGGAGGGTCGACTGACTGACAAGCATGTTCGAGATCTTCCAGGCTTGCTCGAACCCGGGGATCTTCTGGTGTTTAACGATACCCGGGTATTCAAGGCCAGGCTCAACGCCGTGAAGGCAGGAAGCGGAGGTCGGGTGGAAATAGTTATTGAACGCCTACTGGGGCCGAGGCGTTGCCTCGCAATGATTCGCTCCAGTAATCCGGTTCGGGCCGGGTCGGAGTTCCTGACCTCAAGTGGGTACCGGTTGCAGGTTCAGTCGCGTACTTCAGATTTTTATCAATTGATAGCGTTGGCAGGTGCGGTCTTCGAAAAAATTCTATCCGCAGACGGCTCTTTGCCCTTACCGCCCTATATACGGCGACAAGCGAATTCGCAGGATTATGAACGTTATCAAACTGTGTTTGCTGCCGAATCCGGCGCTGTGGCGGCGCCAACCGCCGGGCTTCATTTCGATGAAGGGTTAATGGATAGGCTAGAGACGGCAGGGGTGGCAATAGGCTTTCTTACGCTTCATGTGGGTAGCGGCACCTTCCAGCCAGTCCGTTCAAAGGTCATTGAGGATCATCGAATGCATAAGGAGTGGCTCAAGGTTGACGAGGCGCTGGTTCAACTTGTTAATCGGACAAGGCGTAATGGAAATCGGGTGGTCGGTGTGGGAACGACCGTTGTCCGAGCGTTGGAGACTGCCTCACAAAATGACCAGCTGGTGCCGTTCGAAGGTGAGACTGACCTATATATCTATCCCGGCTACCGGTTTCGGTCAGTCGACGTTCTTCTGACTAACTTTCACTTGCCTCGGTCATCGCTGCTGATTATGGTCAGTGCGTTTTCGGGCGTCGATAGGATTCGAGTGGCCTATGAGCATGCGCTGAAGCAGAGATATCGATTTTTCAGTTACGGAGATTGTATGATTGTGAATAGGACGGAACATCTGGATGAAGTTTGAGGTTTTGACATGCGACGGTGGGGCCCGACGATCGGTACTGGCTCTTGATAGAGGACGAGTTGATACACCGCTATTTATGCCGGTAGGTACTCGTGGAGCGGTCAAAACCGTTACACCCGGTGAAGTAGCTGCCAGCGGTGCTCAGATCATATTGGGCAATACATTTCACCTCATGCTCAGGCCGGGTGTTCAAGTCATTACCCAGCACGGCACGCTCCATAATTTTATGGGTTGGGATGGTCCGATCCTGACTGATTCCGGCGGTTTCCAGGTCTGGAGCCTGGCCGAGCGTCGACGAATCAACGAAGAGGGCGTCACATTCCAATCACCATTTGACGGCTCAACCGTATTTCTCGGGCCCGAAGAGTCGATGCAGGTACAGCAGGGGCTGGGTTCGGACATCGCGATGACATTTGATGAGTGCACTGACTATCCCGCAACTTACGAAGATGCTAAGAAATCTATGGGTCTGTCAATGCGTTGGGCTGCGCGTTGTCGGGATGCACACGGCGGCGGTAAGCAATTGTTGTTTGGTATTGCCCAGGGGAGTGTATTTCCAGAACTCAGATCAAGTTCGCTGGAGTCGTTAGTATCGCTGGGGTTTGATGGTTACGCACTTGGTGGCCTTTCGGTGGGTGAACCTAAGACAAAAATGTACGAGATCCTGGATGATTGTACGCCGCTAATGCCCACCGACGCGCCCCGCTACCTGATGGGAGTTGGAAAGCCCGAAGACTTGTTGAGGGGTGTTGCGGCCGGCATCGACATGTTTGATTGCGTGCTACCCACCCGAAATGCTCGCAATGGCTGGCTGTATACCTGGGATGGCGTGTTAAAAGTGAAAAATGCCCGTCATCGGCAGGATACGCGTCCGATTGACGAAACCTGTAGCTGTGCATGCTGTTCCTCTTATTCCCGCAGCTACCTTCGGCACTTGTTCGTCAACAACGAGGGATTGGGCCAACGGTTGTGCACGGTACATAACTTGTGGTTTTTCGGGCAGTTGATGCAGGAGATCCGTCTGGCTATCGAGGAGAAACGGTTTGACAGTTTTCACAAGGGATTTCTTTTGCGTTATCTCGAATAGAGACAGGATGTGGCATAATCACACGCTTTTCCAACGACCTAATGGATAAATTTGATGAGTTTTCTCATTTCTGATGCTTGGGCCCAGGTGGGCGGCGAGGGTGGGAGTGGTTTCCTAAGCCTACTGCCCCTGGTGATCATTTTCGTGCTGTTTTATTTTCTACTGATAAGACCGCAGCAGAAACGCGCCAAACAACACAAAGAAATGGTTGCGTCGGTCAAGAAAGGTGACGACGTTGCGACCAATGGCGGGCTTGTCGGCAGGGTAGTCGATCTTGACGACAATTTTGTGACTCTAGAGATTGCCAAGGGTGTAAACGTCAAAGTGCAGCGACCGTCAATCGGTCAGATGATTCCCAAGGGTTCTGCAGCCGGTTCCTAGTACAAAATGCGGAACCACTACCCATGGTGGAAGTGGCTGATCATCGCTGTGGTGGTCATCCCTGGCCTCTTTTATGCATTGCCGAACTTATTTGGTGATGATCTGGGCATACAAATACGAGGGACTCGCGGTGCGACATTAACGTCGTCCGACCTTGCGCAGATTAAGTCATTGGTTGACTCGAGTGGATCGCTGTATAGATCTATTCGCAAAGACGATAGGGGGATCAGCATTCGATTGACAACTCCCGATGATCAACTCAAGGTTCGGGATCTGCTCGAACAAGAACTCGGAAATCGTTACACGATAGCGCTGACGCTGCTACCGGCTGCCCCCGATCTCTTTGCCAGCGTTGGGGCCAAGCCGATGTACCTGGGGCTCGATTTGAGAGGAGGGGTTCACTTCCTGATGGAAGTCGATATGAACAGTGTGGCGCGGCGGGCACAAGAACGTTACGTTGCAGATATTCGGGCCGCGCTTCGAAAAGAAAAACTGCGTTATAAGGAAGTGCACAATAGGCCGGACGGCGCCATTGAAATATGGTTACGCGACGCTTCTAGGTTGCCGGAGGCCCAGAAACTTATCCAACGGGAATTCTCCGGGCTGGCTATAGATAGCAGTCAAGTTCAAGGTGAGCAGCATTTGACTGTGCGCCTCAGCGAGTCAGAGGTAGATGATCTTTCAGAATTCGCACTGACACAAAATATCACTGCGCTTAGGAACCGGATTGATGAGTTAGGTGTTGCCGAGCCCGTGGTCCAGAGACAAGGTGACAGACGGATCGTAATTCAGTTGCCAGGGGTTCAGGATACAGCGAGGGCGAAACGTATTTTGGGCCGAACGGCGACACTTGAGATGATGCTGGTCGATGAAGAGCACAGCCTCGAGGCGGCTCAGAACGGAAAGACGCCACCGGGATCAAGGCTCTACAAGATGCGAGATGGCCGGTCGATTCTGTTGAAGAAGAGGGTGATTTACTCAGGTGAGAACATCGTCGATGCGGCGGCCAGTATCGATACCCAGAACGGGGGTCCCATCGTCAGTATCTCGCTTGATGCAGTCGGATCTCGGATCAACAAGCGGATAACAGGAGACAACATCGGTAAGCGGATGGCCGTTGTCTACATTGAAATCCGGTCGCGCACCAAGGTTAATGCTGATGGTCAAGCCGTGACGGATCAGCAGGGGCGAGTTGTTCGAGTCAAGGAGCGTATTGAAGAAGTGATTACTGCACCAGTAATCAGGGATCAACTGGGCAAGCGATTCCAGATCGAGGGCCTGGATAGTGTCACGGAAGCCAGGGACCTTGCGCTGCTACTGCGAGCCGGCTCTCTGGCAGCACCAGTAGAGATTATAGAAGAGCGAACCGTGGGCCCCAGCCTGGGCCGGGCGAACATTGATCAGGGGTTTCTTTCGGTGATTATTGGGTTTGTTTTGGTGCTCGTTTTCATGTTGTTGTATTACCGGGCCTTTGGTTTGTTTGCGAATACTGCCCTGGGTCTGAACTTGGTCTTGATTGTTGCGGTACTGTCCATGTTCCAGGCTACCCTTACACTTCCCGGGGTGGCGGGGATTGTGTTGACCGTCGGCATGGCCGTGGACGCGAATGTGCTCATATTTGAGCGGATAAGGGAAGAGCTTCGTAATGGTAATACTCCGCAGGCCAGCATACATCTTGGCTACGATCGAGCGCTCTCTACCATTGTCGATGCCAACATTACAACCTTAATTGCAGCAATCGTGCTGTTCAATTTCGGGACTGGTCCGATCAAAGGATTCGCTGTCACATTAAGCATCGGGATATTGACCTCCATGTTCACTGCAATTTTTGTAACTCGCGGCCTGGCTAATCTGATGTACGGTCGAAAGCGGGTCAAAAGCCTAGCGATCTGAGGTTTAAGCACTTGGAATTTCTTAAACGAGATACCCGGATAGACTTTATTGGTCGGCGCCGAATTGCGGCGCTCATCTCTATTTCGATCATTGTGATTCTTCTTTTGTCGTTGTTTATCCGAGGTCTTAATCTCGGTATCGACTTTACTGGTGGGACTCTGGTCGAGGTATCGTACAGTAGTTCAGTCAATGCTGAGGAAGTACGGACAAATCTTCGGCGTTCGGGTCTCGATAGCGTCGTTGTTCAGTATTTTGGGACGTCAAGGGATGTGTTGATTAGACTGCCGGCTGATCCTGAAGTCGATGCCGCAGAAACCAGCAGTCTTATCATGTCTTCGTTGAGAATGCCGTATGGTGAGACACTTGCCCAGACCCCGGAAAACGACAGTCAGCGCTGTATATTTCAGGATGGCACGACGGGGGATTGCACGGTACAGATGAGGCGGGTTGAGTTCGTGGGGCCACAGGTCGGCGACGAATTGACTGAAAAGGGAGGGCTGGCCATGCTATACGCGCTGATTGGCATACTGGCCTATGTAGCCTGGCGCTTTGAGTGGCGATTCGCATTGGGGGCGGTGATTGCACTGGTTCACGACGTTCTGGTTACGGTCGGGTTTTTCTCGCTGCTGGGGCTGGAATTTTCGTTACCGGTACTGGCTGCAGTTCTTGCGGTAATTGGTTATTCACTGAACGACACAATTGTTGTATTCGACCGGATCCGGGAAAATTTTCGCAAGATGCGAAAAGGAACAATTGTCGACATCATGAACAGTGCGATCAATCAAACTCTCAGACGAACGTTGCTGACCTCGTTGACAACCCTGTTGGTCGTGGTCACGCTTATTCTGCTCGGCGGAGAGATTATCAAAGGTTTTGCGGTGGCTCTATTCATCGGCATACTGGTTGGAACATACTCGTCCATTTTCGTGGCAAGCCCAGTGGTGCTTAGTTTGCGTATCACTCGCGACGATATGCTTGTGATCAAGAAAGAAGGAGAGGAAGCAGACTCGCTGCCGTGATGCAGCGGTGCTTCTGCTCTGAAGGGGGCCAACGTGCGCTGCCCCAGTTGCCTATCAGACGCTACACGCGTCATCGATTCCCGACTGAGTGACGGGGGTGATACTGTTCGCAGACGACGGGCCTGCAAGCACTGCGGCCACCGTTTCACGACATTCGAACGTCTTGAAGTACAACAGCCCCGAGTGATCAAAAGTGACGGTAGACGTGAAGCCTGGGAGGAAGAGAAGTTAAGGCGCGGAATAATGCGGGCACTGGAAAAGCGTCCTGTCGGTCAGGATCAAATCGAATCCTTACTACTGACGATCGAAAAGTCAGCGAGATTTTCCGGCGAGCGGGAAGTGCCGTCCTCGTTGATTGGCCAGTTTGTTATGGAAAGTCTGCGCGAAATAGACGAAGTGGCTTATGTCCGGTACGCGTCTGTCTATCGTAGTTTTGAGGATGTTTCAGCATTTGCCGATGAGGTGGAGCGGTTGCGACATGCCAAAGGCCAAGTGATAGACAGGGACCAACTTTCATTGCTCAGCCCCGGTGGGCCGGTCGACAAAACATGACACACAGTCCTATCGAAAATGATCGAGACAAACGATACATGCAGCAAGCCCTCGGTTTGGCTGAAAAGGGTTTGTATTCGACTAAACCCAACCCCAGGGTGGGTTGTGTCATCGTTAAGGACGATGTGGTTGTCGGTGAAGGCTGGCATTCACAGGCGGGGGGGCCGCACGCCGAAATCGTAGCCCTTGAACAGGCTGGAACGGCATCACGCGGCGCACAACTGTATGTCTCCTTAGAGCCGTGTAATCACACTGGCCGAACAGGTCCATGCGTAGTGGCCCTGATGAACGCAGGGATAAAACGGGTCGTTGTCGGCGCAATTGATCCCAATCCAAAAGTTGCTGGAAAAGGAATTCAAAGTTTGCAGGAATCTGGCATAGAGGTGCTTTCTGGTGTTTGTGAATCTGAAGCGAGGGCCCTTAATTCAGGTTTCGAATTGCGTATGCTCAAAGGCCGCCCATTGGTGCGTGTAAAGGTTGCGGCGACCATGGATGGAAGAACCGCCGCAATGGATGGCAGCAGCAAGTGGATCACTTCTGAAGAGGCGAGGCAGGATGTCCATCATTACCGGGCGCAGAGTTGTGCACTGGTAACTGGTATTGGAACAGTGATTGAAGACGATCCGAGACTAAATGCCAGGGTTAACGCACCAGTCAAACAACCCTTGCGTGTTGTGTTGGATGGAAATGCACGTCTGGAACCGAATGTTGAATTATTCAGCGTTGATGGTCCGGTATTGGTTGTAACTTCAGCTCAGCCGGCAGCTGATTACAGTTTTGATGAACGAACGGAGTGTATTCAGATGACTGGCAGCGATGGGCGGGTGGACCTTGATCGGTTGCTCACATTGCTGGCAGAAAAAGAGGTCAACGAAGTGATGGTTGAAGCCGGTGCTGGTGTAGCCGGTGCATTTATTGCCAGGGATATGGTTGACGAGATAATTGTCTACAGTTCTCCGGATATACTGGGCAGTAGCGGCCGGGGTATGTTTGTTATACGCGGCATACGCAATATCGAGAACCGAGTACGCTTTGAGATCAAGAATATCTCCCGTCTGGGGCGAGATGTAAAGGTGACCTATGGCCGTAGTGATGAAACGGACTAGACGATGTTTACCGGTATCGTAGCTGCGCAGGGGCAGGTCACTGATCTGGTGCATCATGATGGAGACCTGTCGATTCAGGTCAACGTTGGAGGGTTATGTGCCAACGATGTCAAATTAGGCGAAAGCATTTCTGTTAGCGGCGTTTGTCTGACGGTCGTAAATATTGACGAGACACTCTTTACATTTGATGTGTCAGCCGAAACGCTGGAACGAACGGCGCTGGGTTTATTCGAGATCGGCACTATGGTTAATCTCGAACGGGCAATGATGTTCAATGAGCGTTATGGGGGTCACCTCGTGACGGGTCATATTGATGCTGTTGGGTATCTCGTGTCGCGTAAAGACGCCGCCCGATCCGTCCAAATGACATTCAGTGGTGATCGGGAGATTGCACCCTACATTGCACAAAAGGGTTCCATAACCGTAGATGGCGTCAGCCTTACCGTGAACAGGGTGCACGATCTGACCAGTGGTGTGAAATTTGATGTGAACATTGTGCCTCATAGTTTGGAGGTCACAACACTTGGCGAGCGTTCAGTGGGTGATTGCGTTCATCTAGAAGCAGACCTTGTCGCTCGTTATTTGGATCGGTTGCGGCACTGCTCGAGGTGATCCAGAGTTGTCTGTGTTGGTAGATCTGACCGTTGAAGGAAATCATGACAGAGAATAACGAGATCTCAGTGAGTCCCATCGAGGAGATCCTTGAGGATTACAAAGCTGGGAAAATGGTCATCCTTGTCGACGATGAGGATCGTGAAAATGAGGGCGATCTCGTAATAGCGGCGGGGTGTGTTACAGCGGATGACATTAATTTTATGGCCTCCTATGGTCGAGGCTTGATATGTTTGACCCTCACCGAGGAACGGTGCCGGCGCCTCAGCTTGCCTTTGATGGTTCGGGACAACAATTCCCGTTATTCGACCAATTTCACCGTTTCAATCGAAGCAGCTGAGGGTGTCACCACGGGCATTTCGGCTGCCGATCGGACGACCACCATTCACACCGCGGTCAGTGAGGGTGCATCTGCCGATGATATTGTTACTCCAGGGCATATATTTCCTGTGATGGCGCAGCCAGGCGGCGTGTTGACGAGGGCCGGGCACACCGAGGCTGGCGTGGACCTGGCTCGACTGTGCGGTTTTGAACCTGCGAGTGTAATTTGCGAGATTCTGAATCCGGACGGCAGTATGGCGCGATTGCCGGACCTGATTGGGTTCGGTAAAAAACACGGACTGCGTATTGGTGCTATTGCTGATCTGATTCGATACCGTCTCAATAATGAACCCACGGTTTGGCGGGTATCAGAAAACAGAGTACAGACGCGTCATGGAGTTTTCCGCGCAATAATCTACGAAGATGCAGAACTGAGGAATGTTCACCTGGCTCTGGTCAGTGGCGAAATCAGACCCGATGTTCCGGTCATTGCCCGCGTACAGGCTCATCGGGGTGTCTATGACATGCTTGCGGAAGCCCGTGGGGATCGAAGGTGGTCAGTAGACGCAGCTCTTGAACGGATTGCAGGAGAGGGCGCTGGTGTACTTGTCCTGCTGGCCTATGACGATGACACCGCGACACTCGACCAGCGTTTGCGTGGAGAAGTCGGCGTTGATGGTGAAGGACGGGAATTAAGGATGCTAGGCGCCGGCAGTCAAATACTTGCCGATTTGAATGTCGGAAAGGTGAAGGTGCTTGGGACACCACTTCGTACCCATGCAATTTCGGGTTTCGGCTTGGAGGTAGTTGACTATGTATCGCAGCCGTAAGGCTCATGGCCATGAGACATAACAGTCGCCACCTGGCAAGAAGAAATGCCGTTCAAGCGTTGTACCAGTGGGATATTACGGGTCAACCCGTTGGTGAGATCGAAAATGCTTTTATCAATGATGACGCGTTTGTCGGCGTTCAGCGGTCCTATTTTCAGCATCTTATCGAAAACGTCCCGCGACAGTGTGAGGTGCTGGACAGCCAGCTTAAACAGTGCATTTCCAGAGAACTAGATTCGATTGACCCTGTCGAGCGTGCTATTTTGAGGTTGTCGACGTATGAACTGCTGTTTCGTCCTGATGTTCCTCCGAAAGTGGTACTCAATGAGGCGATCGAGCTGTCACGTGTGTTCGGTTCAGAGGAAGGTTTTCGGTTTGTTAATGGGGTTCTGGATGCTCTGGTAAACCAGAAACCGGTAGTGGGAGTTAGAAGCGGACAACACAAAGAAGTTACCAGCCAGGAATGGACGAATTCAGACTCATAGAACGATTCTTCCGTCGCGACAGTAAGTCGTCTGAGGTTGTCGTGGGTATCGGTGACGATGGTGCTGTTGTCAAAGCTGACACTAACGAACAGACAATACTTGTGACCGATACCATGGTTGCAGGTGTGCATTTCCCTGAAAGGACAGCCCCACAGGATTTGGGCTATAAGTTGCTGGCGGTCAATCTGAGCGACCTTGCCGCGATGGGTGCCACTCCGAACTGGTTCTTGCTGAATCTGGTGATACCCGATGCGGACGAAAATTGGCTGGAAGAATTCAGCACAGGTCTGTTTTCACTGGCAGAAGAGTTTGGCGTAGAGCTTATCGGAGGCGATACCGCAAGAGGTCCGCTTTGTCTAAGTGCCACAGTCGGCGGCAATGTGAAGTCGGGGACGGCGCTGATGCGGAATGGCGCACAGGCGGGTGACCAGTTGTGGGTCTCAGGCACACTGGGAGATGCAGCTATCGGTTTAGATCTGGTAGGCGGTGTACTTGGAGCGAACGACCACGATATGGACTACCTCGTGGGTAGATTGAATCGGCCGATACCAAGAATAGAACTGGGGCTCTCGCTTAGTGCAGTCGCTACCGCGTGTGTCGATATCTCTGACGGACTGCTCGCGGACCTGGGTCACATTCTTAGAGAAAGTGGTGCGCTGGGTGCGATCGTAGACGTATCCTGTTTGCCATTGTCTCCGCAGGCTATCGCTGTTTGTGGCGAGTCTCTCGCTCGACAAAAAGCACTGGCCGGCGGTGACGACTACGAGATTTGCTTTACAGCGAGCCCAGCACAGCGACCGCAGATAGAGCAATTGAGAGACCAATGCAACGTCAAACTCACCTGTATCGGATCAGTCCGAGCGCTCTCGGGTATTGCGTTAACAGGAACTGATAATCAGGATTTAACGGGGATTAAGTCAGGCTACCGGCATAACTGGCCGTAACTGGTACAAGCGACATGTCAGAACTTCACGATCGAGCGGTGGTCCTGGTGGCACGGGGGTTTGGAGTGGGCTGTTCGCCGGTAGCGCCCGGTACGCTAGGGACTGCCGTGGCGATACCATTGGTGTGCCTTCAGCTCCTGTTGTCAACCGAGGTATTTCTAGTCTTTGTGCTGGTATTTATTCTGGGTGCTGTGTATGTAGCTTCTGTTGCTGAAAAGCAGATGGACGGGACTGACGATCCTTCTATCGTAGTCGATGAAATGGCGGGATTCCTCATTGCGATGACGTATGTTCCCTTGACAGCATGGTCCATGCTGGCCGGATTTGTGCTATTTCGTGCACTCGATATTTTCAAGCCGCCCCCGGTAAATACGGTTGAGCAGAAGATTTCTGGTGGGTTAGGTATCGTAGGCGATGATCTGGTGGCTGGTCTCATGACCAATGTTCTACTTCAGTTGGCTATCAGGATCGATATATTTTCTTGACAGCAGAATTTCAATTACAGCGCATGGTCGGGGATAATGAGGGAATCGGGATCGGGCGCTGAGAGTACGCCGGAATAATTAGAGGAGAATGGAATGCCGTCATTTGATATTGTAAGTGAAGTTGTGTGGTATGAAGTCGGGAATGCAGTCGACCAAGCCAATCGAGAGATAAAAAATCGTTATGACTTCAAAGGCAGTGATGCCCAGATTGAACAGGCAGAAGCTGTGTTAACAATTCTTGCGGATGACGAGTACAAGGTAGGCCAGGCCCTGGATATCCTCGAAATAAAACTCGCCAAACGAGGAGTTGATGTGGGTTGTCTTGACAGGGGACAGGTTGAGGAGCGCGGCGCGGGAAAAGCACAACAAAAGATTCAGATCCGACACGGAATCGATACCGAACTGGCCAGGTCGCTGGTTAAAGAAATAAAAGCCCAGAAACTAAAAGTCCAGGCGGCGATTCAGGGTCAACAGATTCGAGTTACCGGCAAGAAGCGCGATGATCTGCAGACAGTGATCTCGTTGCTGAAGGATCAGGATACAGAGGTGCCTCTGCAATATACGAATTTCCGAGACTGAGACTGCTTTATTGCGTTTTAACGCTATGGCAGCAGCACCACTGTTGTCAGCGCTCTAGGTATTGCAGTTTCCCGGTTACTTCTCGCCACTGGTCGGAGTCTGGGGGTGGATCTTTCATTTCTGTAATGACGGGCCATAATGCGGACAATTCGGCGTTCAGAGCCAAAAACTCCTTTTGGCCTTCAGGTAGGTCTTCTTCGGCGTAGATGGCATTTATTGGGCATTCCGGCTCACACAGGCTGCAGTCGATACATTCTTCTGGATCGATGACAAGGAAGTTGGGCCCTTCGTGAAAACAGTCGACGGGACACACCTCGACACAATCAGTCAACTTGCAGCGGATACACGATTCAACAACAACGTAAGTCATAAAATTCTCCTGTTTTGCCCGTTACGGCTACCGGTTAAATGCGGGCCTTGGGCTGCTTGAGACAATTCTAGGTAACTTTGGGCAGTTGGTAAACCACTAAACACCTGAATCGGCGGGTTCTAAAAGTTGACGAAGTTCATACAGTCGGTCCAGGGCGTCTCGGGGACTGATCAATTCGGGGTCGATTCCCTCAAGGTGTTCGCGGAGAAGCCCCAGTAGATTATTCTCAGGGCCTGGAAATATGGTTAGCTGGTCAGTTGACTTTGCGATGTCCTGCAAATGCCCCTGCTCCAGATGAGATAGCCGATCTTTCGCGTCGGCCAGGATCGGTTCTGGGATGCCAGCCAATCGTGCAACCTGAAGGCCGTAGCTCTGATTTGCCGGACCAGGTTTCACTTCGTAGAGAAAGACAACTTCGCCGTCGTGTTCAATAGCATCTAAATGGACATTACCCATATTGGGTGAAGATTCCGGAAGCGAGGTCAACTCAAAATAATGCGTAGAGAACAATGAGAAACTTTGAACTCGTTCCGCAAGGTCAAGTGCACAAGACCAGGCCAGGGCAAGACCATCGAATGTGCTGGTACCTCGGCCGATCTCATCCACAAGTACAAGGCTGTCGCGACTGGCGTTGCGAAGAATATAGGCCATCTCAGTCATTTCGACCATGAAGGTTGAGCGGCCGCCAGCGAGGTCGTCAGACGCCCCGATGCGCGTAAATATTTGACCGACAGGACCTATTGTCGCCTCATCTGCAGGGACGAAACTACCGGTGTGTGCAAGGAGAACGATCAGCGCGGTCTGTCTCATGTAGGTACTTTTCCCGCCCATGTTTGGTCCCGTAATCATCAACATCCGATTGTGCGAGTCTAGATCGAGATCATTGGCGATAAATGGTGCATCCTGGCTGTGTTCGACGATAGGATGTCGACCTGCTTTTATCTGCAGTACCGGTTCAGAGGTTAGTCGAGGGCGGCACAATCTAAGTTCTGCTGCTCGCCTTGCAAACGTATCCAGAACGTCTAGTTCTGCGAGTGCCCGTGCACCGCGTTGTAACCGCGATATAGCCGGTTGCAATTGTGTTAAAACCCGGTCGTAAAGCAGACGCTCACGGGCAAACCCTTTTTCCTTAGCGCCCAGCAATCGATCTTCAAATGACTTTAGTTCGTCGGTCGAATAGCGTTCAACGTTTTTGAGCGTTTGCTTTCGGTGATAATGGGCCGGGAGATCGTCAGTTTGTGATCTTGGTATTTCTATGTAGTAACCGTGCACCCGATTGAATTTCACTTTCAATCCGCGAATCGCTGAATTTGTTTGCTCTTTCTTTTCGAATTCAAGCAAACACGCGGTACTTGAGGATTGCAATTCTCGGAGTTCATCAAGTTCCGGGTCGAATCCGGTACGGATCACTCCGCCATCACGCAATTGTGCTGGAGGTTCGTCGTCAATGGCCTGATCTAGTAGCCCAAGAATTTCTGGTTCGGGACCTGCCAAGCTGGTAATCTGTTTCAGTCGATCACTGTCGTAATTTTTCAGTTGATCGACCAGTTCCGGCAACGTGCGGTAACCTTGTCTCAGTCTAACCAAGTCAAACGGTCTTGCTGAGCCTATGGCTACTCGTGACAGTATTCTCTCTAGATCACCGATTTGCCGGAGGTGCTCATAGATTTCAGTTGTACGATGGTCGAGGAGTTCACCGACTGAGTCATTCCTAATGTTAAGCTCATTGCGATCTTTTGTAGGCCGGGTTATCCAGCGGCGGAGTTGTCGGCTGCCCATGCTGGTTGCGCAACGATCAAAAAATTGGAGAAGTGAATCGCTGCCGGTTCCATGGGATTTTTCAACTTCCAAGTTTCGTCGTGTTGAGGCGTCGAGCAGCACATGATTGGAGTGGTTTTCAATTTTCATGCCATCAACATGCACCAGCGCATTTTCATGTACATCTCGTACGTATTGCACCAGCGCGCCGGCAGCTGACGTTGCAGTCGGGTAATCACTGCAACCAAAAGCTTTCAAATCATGAGTACCAAAGACATCACACAAACGTTGACTGGCACGGCCGAGTTCATAATACCAAGCAGGGACCTTGCAGAAAGATATTGACTTGATCTGAGGGTATAGATCGGGATCTGCATCGTCTGGGTATAACAGTTCAGCTGGTGCCATGCGTTCAAGCTCGTTGCGCAATTCCGTGGTATCTGGCAGGTCAGAGGCGTAGAAACGTCCGCTTGAGACTTCCAATACAGCCAAACCATATTTGGACCCGTTGACATAGACTGCGGCAATGCTGTTTTCCTGACGTTCATCAAGCAGGTTCTCGTCAGTCAGTGTGCCCGGGGTAATGACGCGGACAACTTTTCGATCCACGGGGCCTTTACTTTTGTCGGGAACACCAACTTGCTCACAGATGGCGACAGGCTCTCGTTCACGAAGCAGGCGAGCCAGGTACTGATCAACGCTGTGGGCGGGCACGCCGGCCATGGGAATGGGTTTACCTGCGGATTGGCCGCGGGTTGTTAGCGTGATATCGAGCAGGCGGGATGCTTTCTCTGCGTCTGCATAGAACAGTTCATAAAACTCACCCATACGATAAAAAACCAGTGTATCGGGGTGTAGCGACTTGATCGCCAGATACTGACGCATCATAGGAGTATGCGTGCTCCGGGTCGGGTCGCTAGCCTTTGTCATTGGGCTGTCTATGGGGCTAAGGTTTTCAGCAATTCGTCAAAAATTCGGGCGTTCCCTGCCGCCACATTTCCACTTTCAAGAAAATCCTGCCCGCCCTCCATGTCAGCCACCAAGCCACCAGCTTCACGAATCAGCAGTGCCCCTGCCGCACAGTCCCACGGTTGTAATCCAAACTCCCAGAACCCATCGAGTCGCCCAGCTGCAACATAAGCAAGATCCAATGCTGCCGAACCCGCCCGTCGAACGCCGGAAGTTTTCATGGTTAGTTTGCGAAAAGTCTTCATCCAGCGATCAAACTTGTCGAGTTCACGGAAAGGAAACCCAGTACCGAGTAGACATTGTTCAAGTCGGCTAATGGAACTGACGCGTATTCGCCGTTCGTTAAGTTGTGCGCCCTGGCCCCGACTCGATGTAAACAGCTCATTTCGTAGCGGATCGTATACAACACCATGCTCAATAGTCTGGCCGTGGAGTACGGCAATAGAGACAGAAAACTGGGGAAAGCCATGAAGAAAATTAGTGGTACCGTCCAATGGGTCGATAACCCAGGTGTAGTCGCCTCCTTCGCGTCTACCGCTTTCCTCGGCAAGGACGCCATGCTCTGGATAGGCGGTGGTCAGAATCTCTAGTGCCGCTTCCTCGGCTTCAGTATCGGCCTGGCTGACAAAGTCGTTTCGGCCCTTGGCGGTTACTTCGAGGCGATCAAGCCGACCGTAGTGCATTAAAATAATACGACCGGATTGTCGGGCTGCCCGGATGGCAGTGTTGAGCATGGGATGCATGGATTGGTTTCCTTCGATTGCTGATTGGTTCCCGCACACAGCAATACCGGACATGAGAACCGATTGTTCCTGGTGCATACAGGATAACGGATTGTAACCTTGGCGGTATATGCCTTGGATACCAAAAGAGGTGGTATATGACAATCGAGGGGATAAGAATCGTTCTGGTGAACACGACTCATCCCGGTAATATCGGTGGCGCCGCCCGAGCGATGGCGAACATGGGGTTGAATCATCTTTACCTGGTTGGGCCACAGAGGTTTCCGTCTACCGAGGCTACGGTTCGCGCGGCTGGCGCCAGTCATCTACTCGAACGAGCAATAGTCTGCGAAAGCCTGGATGATGCGGTGGGCGACTGTGGACTTGTGGTAGGCACGACCGCGCGGCAACGATCGGTAGGTTCGGTTGAGTTGGCTCCCGACGCTGCCATGGCCAAAGTACGTGAGCGGATTTTGACAGATCAAATAGCTTTCGTATTTGGCCGTGAGGCGTCCGGTCTGACTAACAATGAGCTTGAGCGTTGCCAGTATCATGTTCGTATTCCAGTAGAAGAGGGTTTTCCGTCAATTAATCTGGCGGCGGCAGTTATGATCATAGTATATGAACTTAAAAAGACTTTTGAACCAGATACTCACGAAACTGAATTAGCTTCCCACCATGAGCAACTGGCTACCTCTTCAGAGGTTCAAGGGTTTTATAACCATATGGAAGATATACTTATTGAAACAGGATTTCTAAAAACGCCTTCCGAGAAGCTGCTCCGCAAGGTAAAGCGTATATTCAGTCGTACACCGCTGCGCGAAGATGAAGTTAATATTCTGCGCGGTATATTGACATCGATTCACAGGTACCGTCGCAAGGATTAAGGGCCATGGTACAGTCGTTGCGTGTTAAACTAGTGACCAAGGCGCTAGGGAATATTCGGGTCCGAGGCAGACAGTTTCTCAGCAAAAAATGAACTGAATTAGGCTATGGCGATAACATTGACCAAAGCGGCTGCGGGGCGTGTGCGGGAGTATCTCAGCGTGCGTGGCTATGGCGAAGGACTTAGGCTGGGTGTAAGAACCACAGGCTGTTCCGGACTAACCTATGTCGTGGACTATGCCGATAAAATCGACGAAAAGGACAGTATCCACTTGAGCCAAGGGATTAACGTCATCGTGGATAGTGACAGCATGAAGTACCTCGACGGTACGGAGATAGATTATCAGGTGGACGGGTTGTCAGCGGTTTTCAAGTTCAAAAACCCAAATGCAAAAGACGAATGTGGCTGTGGCGAGAGCTTTACAGTCGACTGACTCCAGTATCCGCTCCGAATATTTTCAGTTGAGGGCGCCGCGGCGCCCTTTCTCTTTACGGTATGACTGCCATGATGACATTGGTTGAATCTACTGTGCCTGGGAGGGCAAGTGGGGCTGGTCGCCGTGCGGCTGTGAAGACATTAGGTTGTAAAATCAATGTTTACGAATCCAATATCATTTCGCAGCAGCTGATTCGTGATCACTGGACAATGGTAGATCCAAGCCAGGAAGCCGACTTGTATGTCATTAATTCCTGCACTGTAACTCAAGAAGCCGATCGACAGACCCGTCAAGAGGTCCGACGGGCGCTACGGCGCAACCCCAGTGCTAAAGTTGTTGTAACAGGATGTTACGCACAACTCGTCCCAAACGAACTCACTGAAATCGACGGAGTTGATCTAGTCGTGGGGAACGATGCAAAATTCAGCATCGCCGAGATTTTGCGTACAAGCGCAGTAAATAATCTGCAGGATCAGGCAACCAGGTATTCTGACAACGCTCTGGGTGACAGGTCTTGCCAGCCGCCGGAGTTGGTGACCCGTTATGATGGTCAGACAAGGGCTTTCGTTCAAGTGCAGCAGGGGTGTGATCACTCATGCACTTTTTGCGTCATTCATAAAGCGCGCGGTCCCAGTCGTTCATTTAAGGTTTCCGCTGTACTTAGGCAGACCGAGCAACTCATATCGCAGGGGCACCGTGAAATCGTAATTTGTGGTATTGACCTGGGATCATTTCGTATTTCAGAGGCAAAAGATCCGACTGAAGTTCAAGGTGCTGGACTGGTGAGTCTCCTCAAGAAAATAGATGATTTGAGTGGAGAGTTTAGGATTCGACTTAGCTCGATCGATCCTCATCATATTACGGATGAACTGCTAGAACAATTGTCGTCCGGTGGTAGATTTTGCCCTTATCTTCATGTGTCAATCCAAAGCGCCAGTACGTTGATTCTCAAGCGTATGAAGCGGCGTTATAGTCGAGAACTATTGTACGAGCGCGTAACGAGAGCGCAAGAAAGGGTGCCAGAACTGGTAGTAGGCGCAGACCTTATGGTCGGATTCCCAACCGAATCGGATGAGCAGTTTCGGGAGACCCTCAACGCGGTAAAAGATTTACAGATCGTCTATCCGCATGTGTTTCCCTTTTCTCTTCGTGACGGTGCTCCCGCATCACGTATTCCTGCCCAGGTGCCTCGCGCAGTACAGCGTGAGCGCGCAAGTTCGATTAGAGCAGAAGGTGCGAAATGGCGCCATCGCGCACTCCGTTCGTGGCTTGGTCGATCGAGCGAGGTTCTGATTGAGCGCTCGTCGAACCCGTCGGCATCTGGTTATAACGCTCGTTTGGCGAACTATATGCCAGTTAAAGTGAATGCCTGCGCTGGTGACGTCGGTCAATTTGTTAAAGTTAAAGTCGTCGCCGTTCAAGCCGATACTTTGATTGCTGAGGTTATGTTTAGCTAATAAAATTATAGGGTTACGCGATGCTGGAAGTAAGCCACGCTAACAACTTTTGGTTTTGTACTACCTGTCGAAGAGCTTGGATGGAAGTCCAAATTAGTCAGTCAACACAATTCACCCCGCCAAACTGGAGTATTCAATGAGCATTGAACAGACCCTGTCCATTATAAAACCTGATGCTGTTGGTAAGAATGTAATCGGCAAGATTATGGATCGTTTTGAATCGGCAGGGCTCAAGATTGCTGCCTGTCGAATGATGCATTTAAGTCGTGAGCAGGCAGAGGACTTTTATGCTGTCCATAAGGATAAACCATTTTATGTTGAACTGGTTGAGTACATGATTTCGGGTCCGGTTATTGTTCAAGTTTTAGAGGGTGAGCAGGCCATCCAGAGAAACCGCGATGTGATGGGTGCCACTAATCCAGCAGAGGCTGCGCCTGGAACGATACGTGCTGACTTTGCAGAGTCAGTACAGGCGAATGCTGTTCATGGGTCTGACGGGCCAACTACAGCACAACAGGAGATCAATTACTTTTTTGATCCGACTAACATTTGCAGTCGTAAATGAAATGTAATGACATTGTCTGAGCGTCAAAACCTGATCGGTATGACTCGCATCGAGATGCAGAGTTTCTTCGCAAGTTTAGGCGTTCGTGAATTTCACGCCCGTCAGGTGTTGCAATGGATTTATCAGCGCGGGATAAATAACTTTTCTCAGATGACCGATTTGAGTAAGACTTTTCGAGATCAGCTCCAGCAACTGGCTCAAGTTACTGTTCCTGAAACAGTCACAGTCCGGGAATCTTCAGACGGTACTCGAAAATGGTTGCTACGGTTTGAGGATGGGAATTGTATCGAGACCGTGTTCATCCCCGAAGAAGACCGTGGAACGTTATGTGTGTCTGTCCAAGTGGGCTGCTCGCTTAACTGCACGTTCTGTGCCACCGCGAAGCAGGGATTTAGTCGAAATCTCACCACTGCCGAGATCATTGGTCAACTGCTGGCCGTTAAGACCGAGTTGCAGGCATTCGGCTACGGGGATAGACCAATTACCAATGTTGTGATGATGGGGATGGGCGAGCCTTTATTGAACTATGATGCGGTCGTTGCCGCGTTGCATTTAATGCTGGATGACTTATCCTTTGGCATGTCTCGTAGACGAGTCACGTTAAGTACGGCGGGCATCGTCCCTGCGATAGAACGGCTTGCTTTGGATTGTCCTGTGAGCCTGGCCGTGTCGTTGCATGCAACAAATAACGACCTTCGCGACGAGTTGGTTCCACTGAATAGAAAATACCCGATAGAAGCGCTTTTACAGGCCTGTCATCGATATGTAGCCGGTGAGAACAAACGTCACATCACTTTTGAATATGTAATGCTTAAAGGCATCAACGACTCAAAAGGAGAGGCACAAACACTGGCTCGGTTGTTGTCTGGATTACCAGCAAAAATCAATCTTATTCCATTCAATAAATCGCCTGGAATAGGGTATGAATGCAGCGATCAAAGTACAATAGACACTTTCCGGGAGGTTCTATTGTCCTCTGGTCTGATGACAGTCACACGACGTACTCGGGGTAAAGATATCGAGGCTGCCTGTGGGCAGTTGGCCGGTCGTTTCGCTGATCGAACCCGAAGACGGTGGAAATTTGAACAGGCGATCGCACAGTGTTGAAGTTAATCGTTGCAGTATTAATAGTCATCGTCTCCCTCACAGGTTGTGTTACTGACGACCAAGGATCGAAAACATGGAGCGTGCCCCAAAGAGTTGATCTTCATACTCGGCTGGGTCTTGCATATCTCCAACAGGGACGTTTGGCTGCGGCACAGGAGGAACTGGAATTTGCGCTGGTACTTGGTCCGGATAATTCGAGTGCTCACCATGCGATGGCCTTGCTGAAGTTGAAACTCGGACATCCAGTATTGGCCCGTGAACATTATGAGCGTGCAATTGTTGCTGATCCGGGCAACTATCTGGTCAGAAATGATTTCGGAAGTCATCTATGCGCGTTGGGACTTCATCTGGAGGGTATAGACCAACTGACAGCCGCGGTGAATGATCCATTCAATCCCAGCCGACATATCAGTCACTATCGGATTGGCGTGTGCATGAATCTAAGTGGTCGACTTGAGAAGGCTTACGCGCATCTCACTAAGGCTTTACGGGCTCAGCCATCAAGTGGTCCTGTATTGTACGAGGCTGCCGACGTGAGCTTTAGGTTGGGCCGACACCTTCCGGCGCGTGGTTTTCTGGAACGGTATTTTGAACAAGGTAGTCCCACCCCGGACAGTCTGTTACTGGCGGTAAAAAACGAGAGAGAGCTTGGTTCCGAACCGCTAGTTCAGCACTATGCATACCAGCTGCGTATGTCGTACCCGGATAGTCCACAAGCGGCTGAAGTAAAAGAACTAATTTCAGGTGCTCAAGGTGGCTGAAATGGAAGCCACGACCGTCGCTACACCCGGTGAACTCTTGCGCGGTGCTCGCCAACTCTATGGCTGGAGCGTGGAAGAGGTCGCGGATGAGCTTAATTTGCTGCCCTATATTATCCAGGCACTCGAGAACGACGACTACGACCAGTTGGCGGGATGGACCTATGTGGTCGGTTATTTGCGCAGCTATGGGAAACTCGTCAGTGTCAATGTCGAAAGTGCCATAAAGCAACATAAACAGTTTTTACCACCAACCCAAGATGGACCGGGTACCGTCACGGAAAATATTATCCAGCGGCAACCAATAGCGATCCATTATCGTTGGGTGGTTACTGTCGTCGTGCTGATCGTTGTTGTAGGCGGGCTTTATGGTGCCTATTTAAAGAGATCCGGTGATGTCGAGAGAATTGACCTAGCCAGCAATGAACTCAACGATGAGCTGGCAAGAATTCAGAAGGAACCTGTTCCGGTCAGCATGCAATCTAAGACAATTGATAAGGTTGAGTTGGTCTCGAATAAAGACTCGACGACGCTTGTGGCGAGTACGTCGACGGTGACCGCGAAGGAAAAATCCCCTGGAATGATACAAGCTGTAGGATCTGCTGTGACAAATCAGAAAAAGATTAGGGACGCTGAGTCAACTGCGGGTTCAGGGGCAGACGACTCACAGGAGACAGTCGGCGGTGAGTCAGTGGTGATGAGTAACGTTCAAACCCGTTCCCAGGTGCCGACTTCCAAACAAATCGACGTACGGCCGGTAGTGACTGATCTAACGCAAGGTGTAGTTGTTAAGAAGAAAGAGAACAAAAAGCAGGTGGCACAAACCAAAGTGACTCCGGAGCGACCAGCAATCAATCCCGTTGCGGATGCACTGGTACAGACAGGTTTTGTAGCGGAAGTAAAACTGCCACGAGCAGAATCTACGCCAACCCGTAGTGCTGTATCTGGCATACCAGAGACGCCGGTAGACGAAGTTAAGGTAAAGCAGTCCAAAGACCTCGCTAGTCAGGAGTCCGGTTTGGCTGGAGTCGTGGCTCAGTCGAAACGCACAATCACTATTGCACTAAAACGCGGAAGTCAGGTCATAGTGTACGATGGCAAGGGTGTCGAGCTGCTTCGGCGCTATTTCCCAGCTGGTAAGGTAGTCAGGATATCTGGAGTACCTCCATTTGATGTTCGCCTGCGCGTGTCCGAAGGCGCTCGGGTGCTCTATAACGGCAAAGCAGTGAAGGTCCCAGTCCCAGACAATGGGGGGCGAATTCGTTTTCAAGTTGGCATCACGCAGATCGGTGGCAAAGATACTGTCATCGCAAACCAAGGCCGCGGAGAATAACTCCAAGTGGAGAAGATCAAGTCAGTGCGCGGTATGAACGATCTGTTGCCGGGGCGTTCGGACGTTTGGTACCGGGTAGAAAGAATGATTCGGGAGGTTGTTAACTCATATGGGTATCGAGAAATACGGACGCCACTGCTTGAGCGGACGGAACTTTTCAAACGATCAATAGGCGAACAGACCGATATTGTAGAAAAGGAAATGTATACGTTTGATGATATCAGCGGTGACAGCTTAACTTTAAGACCCGAGGCGACCGCCGCATGTGTGCGGGCTGGGATCGAGCACGGATTCTTGCACAATCAGCAACACCGGCTTTGGTACCTGGGCCCGATGTTTCGGCGGGAGCGGCCCCAGAAAGGTCGCTATCGTCAGTTCCAGCAGTTCGGAATCGAAGCTCTGGGGTGGCCGGGTCCGGACATTGATGCTGAAATCATGATGGTCGGGACTAGGCTCTGGCGGCGACTCGGCCTCAGTCAGTTGACACTTGAAATTAATACCCTGGGAGACCCCCAGTCACGTGGGTCGTATCGTGAGGCGCTCCAGGCCTATCTTGGTCGATATCGAGAAGACCTTGATCCAGACAGCCAACGACGGCTGGATCGAAATCCATTACGGATTCTCGACAGTAAGGCTCCCCAGACCCAGCAACTACTGGAGGAAGCTCCGGATTTACTCAGCTTCATAGATGGTAAGTCGAAAGATGACTTTTCGCTTTTACAAGCGATTCTGTCCGAGAATGGAATCAAGTTTAAGGTCAATAGCAAGCTGGTTCGAGGGCTCGACTATTACACGGGGCCGGTATTTGAATGGACAACCGACTTGTTAGGGGCACAAAGCGCTGTGTGCGCTGGCGGGCGGTATGATGGTTTGGTTTCACAACTGGGCGGTCAACCTGTGCCGGCTGCAGGATTTGCCTGTGGTGTCGAACGTTTGGTCGAGGTTTACGAGACCAGTGCAGAATCCGTTGGGAGCGAACAACCCGATGTATGGGTGTGCGTTATTGGGGATCATTCTATGAGTTACGCTTTGAAGAATGCCGAGAAGCTACGAGATGCTGGAATAGAAACGATTATCAACTGTGGTGGTGGGGCAGTTAAACGTCAACTTCGGCGAGCAGATCAGAGTGGCGCCCAATTGGTGGTTGTAATTGGAGATGATGAGTCTATGAACGGGTATGTCACGGTAAAATCGTTGCGTGAGGCTGGCGGGCAGACCCAGGTCAACGAGTCGGATCTCGCGGATTATGTTTGTGCTAGGTTGCGTGAAGAACAAAAGTAACGGATGAGGACGATAATGGCTGAGAACGATAAATTACTGGGTGTACACGTTGCCGAAGATGATGACGTTCAAAGAGTAAGGGCGTGGTGGAAGAAGAATGGCATGGGAATTGTGGCGGGGATCGCTATTGGTGTCGTTGGAGTAGGTGGTTTCAAAGGTTGGCAGGCATATACAGAGAACCGTGCTTTATCGGCATCTGACGTGTTCCAGGAAATGCTGGCATACGATGAGGCCGGGGCGATCGATCAGGCAAGAGATAGCGCGCAAGTACTTGTTAAAGACTACCGGGCTACATCATATGGTGATTTAGCATATCTGATGATCGCAAAGTTGGCGACAAAAAAGGGTGACTTTTCAAATGCCATGGAAGCACTCACTCAGGTCATGAAAAAATCAAAGGATCCGGCGATGAGCCAACTCGCTCGGCTTCGGCTATCCCAAGTGAATTTGTTGGCGGGTGATTTAGTTCGAGCTCATGAGTTGGCAACCACAGGTGATGTGGGAGGATTTAAATCAGAGTATCCTGAAGTCCTCGGCGATGTGCTTCTTGCACAGCATAAGTATTCGGATGCTGTTGAAGCCTACGATCGAGCGCTCGAGGCACTTGCACCGGCATCCTCCTCAAGGGCTTTACTCACGTCCAAACGAAATTATGCGAGAAGTATCGGTAATAACCAGTGATTAAACAGTTGTTAGCCATGACCATGGTGGTTTCAGTGGTGGTTGGCTGCGCGCCACGTCCGATCCATTTTATGCGTGAAGGTCCAGCACCTGTTGTTGTGCCTAAACAATCATCTTGGAAGGTAACACCGAGTTGGCGGTTTTATACCGGGGAAACCTACGACTCGGCCGATATTCCGTTACGACCAGTAGTAGGGGGTTCAAGAATATTTGCGGCAGAACCGGGCGGCAAGATCTACGCCTTGGAGGCTGATACGGGCGATGTAGTCTGGCAGATAGATTCTAAATTGGATCTTTCAGCTGGTGTTGGATTCGGCCATGGCGTTGTTGTGGTGGCGTCAGCGGAGGGACAATTGCTGGCCTTGGACCCTACTGACGGAAATTTGCTGTGGCAGTCCAGCGTTGGCGCGGAAGTGCTTGCGAGACCCATCGTCGCAGATGAGCGTATCATTGTTCGGGCGGGAGACGGCCAGGTTATCGGCGTAGATAAGAATTCCGGCACGATTAGGTGGCGTTTGCGAAATAGTGTCCCTTCGCTCAGTGTTCGAGGGCTGTCTGTGCCCGTCCAGGTTAATGAAATTGTAGTGGTCGGTTATGCCAGTGGTCACTTGTCTGGTATAGATATTCAGTCTGGACGGGAGCGCTGGAAAACGCCAATTTCCCGACCCGGGGGATCCAATCAGATAGATCGCTTGATCGATATTGATGCTGATCCCCTGATCGCGGGTAGCCAATTGTTTGTGGCCGCCTACCAGGATAAGGTGTATGCGATTTCCCTAACCGCTCAAAAAGTACAATGGAGTGCGCCAAGATCCACCTTAAGGAATCTGGCTGTTAGTGACAGTGAATTATTGATAACCCTGGATAACGGGGTTGTGATGGCGCTTGAACCAAATACTGGCGCCGAAGTGTGGAAACAGGCTCGACTTATGGGTAGAGGGGTGACTAATCCTATCGCGATACCAGGCTCTAAGCTTTGTGTCGTCGGTGACTATCAAGGTTATGTTCATGTGATGGATGTAAGCACGGGAGCACTAAAGGGTAGGGGTCGCGCCCGTGCTGGCGCAATTTTGGCAACCTTTATCGGTCCGGGCTTTGAAGGATTTTATACATTGTCAGAACGAGGTATGATTACATCCTGGCTGCTTGACGAGGGCAGTTGAGGTAAACAATCTCTAACACCTTCTACTTGGCGAAGGTGAAATACCATGCTTCCGGTTATCGCACTCATTGGCCGACCTAACGTGGGCAAGTCGACGCTGTTTAATCGACTGACCCGCACCCGCAAGGCATTGGTAGATGATCAACCCGGTGTGACCCGAGACAGGATCTACGGTACGTGCGTCCAGGGTGATTTACGGTGCCTGGTTGTAGATACCGGTGGTCTTACGACCAAAGAAACCGCGATCCAGATCGCGGTTCAAGAGCAGGTTGAAAAAGTTCTGGGGGAAGCAGACGCTCTGATGTTCTTGACGGATGCGCGTGCTGGTGCGGTACCTGAAGAATTCGATATAGCGGAACGGCTACGACAAAGTGGCCAAAAGGTTTTCGTGGTTGTCAACAAGATTGAAGGGCTGGAACCGGACATTGTTTCAGCAGAGTTTAATGAGCTTGGTTTAGGAATCCCAAGAGCCATCTCAGCAAAAACGGGCTTCGGCGTTGCCGAACTCCTTATATGGCTGGAGACTAAGCTCCCGAATGTAAAAGATAAGCCTGAGCGATCTGATCGTCCGCGAGTAGCGCTGATTGGGCGGCCCAACGTTGGAAAATCTACGTTAGCGAACGCGCTGGTCTCGGAAAAAAGAGTAATTGTCGCTGACGAACCTGGAACCACGCGGGATAGTATTGAGGTTGCCTTAGATCGATTCGAACAGCCATTAATGCTGATTGATACAGCAGGTGTACGCCGTCGGGCTAGGGTCACACAGACTCTCGAAAAATTTTCCGTGGTGAAAACACTTCAGGCGATTGAAGATTCTCAGGTTGTTGTACATGTTCTTGACGGCCGCCAGGGAGTACTGGAGCAGGACCTCACAATCGCTGGCCTGATCCAAGAGAGTGGTCGGAGTGTGGTACTGGCTGTTAATAAATGGGATGGCATGGAGCGTCGGGACAAGAATTATTTCCGTCGGTCCTTGGATCGACGATTTTCATTTTTGCCGGAGCACCACACGCTATATATCTCTGCGTTGTATGGCAGTGGTGTTACCGATGTAATCAAATCGGTGATGCTTGCTTTGCGCTCGAATTGGATTGAGATGCCAACCTCCCGACTCAATACGGTGTTAAGAGAAGCCGTAGAAAGACATGCCCCACCTTTGCGGCAGGGCCGCGTTGTAAAGATCAAGTATGCCCACCAGGGTGGTAAAAACCCGCCAACTGTCGTGTTGCATGGCAATATGCTTAAGCAGTTGCCTGCTAACTATCTGAGATACATCGCAACTACTTTCGGCAAAGCATTTGGACTCGTGGGTACACGGGTCCGGCTTGAACTTCGGACATCAAAGAATCCGTATTCTGCTGGTAGGCGGACAACCCAAAGACAAAAATCATCCAGAATTCGTGGCCAGGCGAGATAAACGCAATCTAAATTAGAGCTCGTTGTACCGGGTCAATCTGGGTCCGTAGGGTTGCTGGTAGGGTCGATAAAGTGTTTGTTGATTCCGGTTACAGTACTGCTAATGCTACCCTGGCGTAACTCTGTAATCAGCGGATCTCCGGGCGCGGTATCGAGAGCTGACGTCACTATCGTACCATCGGATACTCGTTTTACGATCGCGTACCCCCGCCCTAGTGTTCGTCTGGGATTAAGGATCTCGAGCGCGCCTCCAGCGATTCCGACCTGTTGCCGATGTAAGCTAATGATGGTTGTACCCAAGCGTTGCAGGCGCCGTAACAATGCTTGTAAGCCAACTTGATTTGATCTGACGGTAGCAACGGGTGAACTGACGTGCAGTCGCTGAACTGCCTGTGTCAATGCCAAGCGGTAGGCGTAGAGGGGATCGCGGACAGCTGATTGGAGCCTGGTCTGTTGGGTGCTGAGTTGGTGACGCTGGCTGCTAAGGCGAGCCTTCGGGTGGTGCAACCGACCCGCTGAGGCATCTAGAAGTTGCCCGCAATCCTGTAACATTCTGAGTGTCGCAAGTGATAGTCGATTGCTCAAACCTGCTAAACGAGCGTATAACTCGGTTGTATCGGGTGTCACTGCTTCTGCAGCGGCAGAAGGCGTTGCGGCTCGAAAATCGGCAGCAAAGTCAGCAAGCGTAAAGTCTGTTTCGTGGCCAATGCCAGTGACCACAGGCACGGGACAGGCACGAATTGCGTGCACGATAGAAGCATCGTTAAAAGCCCAGAGGTCTTCAAGGCTACCCCCACCCCGCGCCAGGATCACGATCTCGCAACTACTGCTTCGTTCTATTTGATCTAGTGCGTTTATGATCGAAGGAACCGAATCATCACCTTGCACAGCTACCGGCAGTACGAGAACTTCTGCTGTGGCAAACCTGCGTTTCAGCGTTGTCAGAATGTCGTGTACTGCGGCGCCAGTAGGCGACGTGACAACGCCGATTCGCTTGGGCATGGTGGGTAATGCTCGCTTTATGGCTTGGTCAAATAGGCCTTGTCTTTCGAGTTCCACTTTGAGTTGTTCGTAGCGCCTTCGAAGTTCTCCCTCCCCGGCCGGTTCCACATAATCAACAATAATCTGGAAGTCGCCTCGACCAAGATAGATCGAAGGCTTTCCTCGGATTAACACAGCAGTGCCTTCCTCTAGTGGCAGAGCAAGTCGCAGTCGCTGGGTGCGAAACAATGCGCATCTCACTTGTGAGTTTTCGTCCTTCAGCGAAAAATAGGCATGCCCCGACCGTGGAGTTGCAAGATTAGAGATTTCACCTCGTATCCAAACTTCCGGATAGGATTCTTCCAGAAGGTCGCGGATGGATCGAGTGAATTCGGAAACACTAAATACATGGTCGATCAGCATTGGCGCATTGTGAATTGGTACTGGCTAAAACTCAACAAACAAAAAAGCCGGCTGTGCCGGCTTTTCTCATAAAGACTGACCGATCAGATTAGTAAAACGGTTTTGCCTGTTTCTGACCGTTGGCTTGGTTTATCCCCAACTGGGCAGCCCACGACACGCGCTCAGCCAGTCGCTTTGCCTCATCGTCTTGGCCTCCATCTAGCTTCTTTTTGGCAAGCTTTAGGAGTTTATCGATCCCTACAGCACCAGACCCGGTTGCCTTGTCAACGAGACGCCATACAGCACCAGATTGGGCGGCGGATTTCAAGTCTTGTTCTGCCTGGGTTATTGTTTCAGCAGCATTGCTGCCAGCGTATACCGGTGAAAATGCCAGGCTTAATGTTGCGATGAATGAAACCAAGAAAACGTCGCGTAATCCAATCATAAACACTCCTACGGGGCAGATAACCACGGCTGCCTAGCCTTGGTATGGCGTGAGACAGACCGTACAAGGTTTACCAGTGGAAAGTCAACTTCTATAATCCGAGGATGGAAGACATGGAACTTGCGCTAACTTTCGACGATGTCCTCCTTGTTCCTTCCTTTTCAGATGTTCTTCCTCGCGATGTCAGTTTAACCACGCAATTTAGCCGAAATATCACCCTCAATCTGCCCCTGGTTACCGCGGCGATGGATTCGGTTACCGAATCGGAAACCGCCATATGTATCGCCCAGCAGGGCGGGATCGGTGTTGTGCACCGGAATCTGAGCCCCGATATTCAAGCTGCCCAGGTATCTATCGTCAAAAAGTTTGAAAGTGGGGTGATTACAGACCCTATTTGTGTCGTTGAGACAGCAACCGTTCGTGAGGTTGTAGACCTAACTCAGAAAATGAAGATATCAGGGGTCCCGGTTCTCGACGCCTCGGGTCGGTTGACGGGGATAGTGACCAGCCGAGATCTCAGATTTGAGACACGTTTTGACCAACCAATTACCGCCGTAATGACGCCTCAAGATGAACTAATAACAGCGCCGGAGGGTGCAAGTAAGGATGAAATCAAACACTTACTGCATGAACATCGAATCGAAAAAGTGCTACTGATAGATGATGATTTCGAATTAAAAGGGCTGGTCACAGTTAAAGACCTGCAAAAGCAGACCGAATATCCAGCTGCGAGTAAGGATGGGAAAGGTCGATTGCGCGTTGCCGCGGCTGTAGGCACAGGTGCTGATACCCAGGAGCGTGTGGAAAAACTGGTAGACGCGGATGTCGATGCGATCGTTGTGGATACGGCCCATGGGCATTCGAGAGGTGTGCTCGATCGAATAGGGTTGATTAAGCGCGAATATCCCCAAGTCGATGTTGTTGGCGGAAATATAGCGACGGCGGATGCGGCGCTGGCGATGGCAGGAGTTGGTGCAGATGGTGTGAAAGTGGGAATCGGCCCTGGGTCCATATGTACCACGCGCATCGTTGCGGGTGTAGGACTTCCCCAAATTACAGCAATTCTGGACGTGGTCACAGGGTTGGTAACGTCAGGAATACCGGTGATCGCTGATGGGGGTATTCGTTATTCCGGTGATATTGCCAAGGCGATTGCTGCTGGCGCACACTGCGCGATGATAGGCAGTCTTTTTGCAGGTACTGACGAATCTCCAGGGGCGATTGAGATGTATCAAGGGCGCTCCTATAAAAGTTACCGTGGGATGGGGTCTTTGGGCGCTATGGAACAAGGGTCGAAAGATCGATACTTTCAGGAAGGCGAAGCTGATGTTGCCAAACTCGTACCGGAAGGGATTGAAGGTCGCGTGCCGTACAAAGGCCCGATGACATCAATCGTTCATCAATTGGCCGGAGGTCTTCGCGCCAGTATGGGGTATACCGGCTGCTCTGACCTCAATAAAATGCGATCGAGTTGTCGGTTTGTTCGTATCACTCATTCAGGTATGCGAGAGAGTCATGTTCACGATGTCGCCGTGGTCAAAGAAGCGCCAAATTACAGTAGCGATACTTGAGAGACTCGGGGTAGACCACAACTGGCTAATGGTCTGATGACGCACACCAGCGACCCGCATGCCCAGCGAATCCTGATTCTGGATTTCGGTTCACAGTACACACAGTTGATTGCTCGGGGCATCCGTGAACTGAACGTGTACTGTGAAATCTTGCCGTTTGATGCAGATATCAGCAAGATAAAGACTTTCAAGCCGGCTGGTGTCGTTTTGTCGGGCGGCCCGGCGACGGTCACAGAGACCGATACACCGCGTGCTAATCGAGAAATATTTGATCTGGATTGCCCGGTTCTGGGTATCTGTTACGGCATGCAGACGATGGCTGCTCAACTCGGCGGCGAAGTCGAAACATCGAAACAACGCGAGTACGGATTTTCTGAGATTCGGTCGATTTCCACGAGTCCTTTGATTGACGGTCTTCACGACCGCCTAGATGCCGACGGTACGGGTCTTCTCCAAGTCTGGATGAGTCACGGCGATCGAGTGAGCACTCTGCCTGATGGCTTTAGCGTTCTGGCAGTGAGTGAGAATGCGCCGATGGCGGCGATCGCGAATCTCGATCGCAAGTTCTTTGGGGTGCAGTTTCATCCCGAGGTCACTCATACCACGCAGGGTCGGGCAATGATGGAACGTTTTGTCCGGGATATCTGCGGCTGCAAGGGTGAGTGGACGCCGGCTAATATCATCGAAGATCTCTTGTCCAGGATTAGAGACGAGGTCGGTAGTGATGGAGTAGTTTTGGGTTTATCGGGTGGTGTTGATTCATCAGTCGTCGCCGCACTTCTCCATCGAGCGATCGGCGAACAGTTGACGTGTATTTTTGTGGACAACGGACTCCTGCGTCAGGGCGAGGTCGGACAGGTTATGGAGACCTTTAAGGATGATTTCGGTATTCGCATTGTCCAGGTGGATGCATCGGAACGGTTTCTGGGCGCATTGTCTGGGATTACCGATCCAGAGCGTAAAAGAAAGGTAATAGGCAGCTTATTTGTGGATGTTTTCCAAGAAGAAGCAGAAAAAATAGAAAACATATGTTGGCTGGCGCAAGGCACGATCTATCCTGATGTGATCGAGTCGGCGGGTGCAGATACCGGAAAAGCAAAAGTCATCAAATCGCACCATAATGTTGCTGGTATACCGGATACCCTAGAACTTCAACTGCTGGAACCGTTGCGAGAACTGTTTAAGGACGAAGTACGCGCGGTGGGTGTTGCACTGGGCCTGCCGAAATCTAGTGTCTACCGCCATCCGTTTCCAGGACCAGGGTTGGGGGTAAGAATTCTGGGGGAAGTCCGGCAAGAATACGCCGATATCCTTCGCCAGGCAGACGCTATATTTCTTGACGAACTCCGTCGGAATGATCTTTACGATTCCACAAGTCAGGCATTTGCCGTATTTCTGCCAGTACGGTCAGTCGGTGTTGTGGGTGATAATCGATCCTATGAATTCGTGATTTCTCTCCGCGCGGTTGAAACCATTGATTTTATGACCGCGGACTGGAAGCGACTTCCTTACGATCTGTTGGCGCGAGTTTCCACCCGGATCATCAACGAGGTCCGCAGTGTGAGTCGAGTGACTTACGATATCTCTTCCAAGCCCCCCGCAACTATTGAGTGGGAGTAAGATCAGACAAATTTGCCGCAATCCATGATCGGACTGCGGCAAGTGTCAAATCTTTCCTTCGGTGTTTAATCAGTGAGATCAATCTAATACGGCAATCGCTTCGATCTCTATTAAAAAATCTGGTGACGCCAAACTTTCCACAACAATAAGCGTATTAGCGGGTGCAGGGTCCTGGAAGAATTCTGGGCGCACCTTCCGAAACGTTTCCCTGTAACTGTGGTGGGTCAATATCGTAGTAAGTTTAGCGACGTTGCGTAAACTCCCTCCGACTTCTTCTAGAATGTTCTGTAAATTGGTCAGGACTTGGCGGGTTTGAGCCTCAATATCACCTCGTCCCACACAATCCACTCCATGGTCTCGGGCAACTTGGCCGGAAATATATAATGTGTTTCCATTCTTGGCGACGTGAGAATATCCGTATTTTTCCGTCTGGTGGACAGATTTTAGCGTTAATATTTCGTGTGCCATGTTTGTTCCCTCTATCTTGGTTTCGAACAATTAGTGACGCTCTGAAGTAGGTTTTATACCACTAGTTGCTGATCCTTTTCGCCTTGAATTGCTTCAGTCTCATAGTTGGGAGATCGGGGCATGTGATTGATAAGAGCGAAATTGAGTAATTTAAAGTTTTCTATGAACTGCGATGAAATCCAGAATCTTTGACAAAAGTCAACGAAACCACCTCAGATTCTGGAGTGGGAGTGATGAATAAAATTTAAGTCATTGATATTAAAAGATACTCGGACTACAAAGTTACTACGAATATTTCAATACTCGTCTATAGACAATCAGTTAAAAACCAACGACACAGGGTTTACTACTAAAGTGGACACGATTACTCTAAATCAATAGTTATCTACACACTTCTGAGTAAGTTGCTTGGTGATAGGGGTTGATTACTTAAGCAGTCACGATTTTGTTCACCATGAGATGAGTTGGAACTATCTTACTTTTTACAAAGGAACCATACTGATGGCACACACTGCGCTCATTGTTCATTTGGATATACGACCCGAATCATTTTCTGAATTCCTAGATCTGGCACGTACACACGGGGCTAACAGTCAACAGATTGAGTCGGGTTGTCTGCGTTTTGATGTGATGAAATCGACCGAGGAAGAAAACCATGTTGTTCTAGTCGAAGTTTACGAAAACGATGAAGCGCTGGAATCACATTGGATTTCTGAACACATGGCGAAATACCTGGAACAGGTAGATGACATGATCGTGGAACGTCAACGGTTCCGCTGTGAATGTTAGTCACAATGGTTTCAAGCGGAGAGGACAAATGATAGACAAAAACCCCAACCACCTGAGTAGGCCAGTACGAGAAGGAAAAAGTATGGGGGAATTTGGTACGACCGATACAACAAGAAAGGAAGGTAAACAAGGATGGAAGGTAAGGAAGCAAATTCTTACAAAGAAACTGAAAACCCTCAAGTAGAAACAGAACAGGGACGGGAATATTATGGAAGAGTCGGCCAAAAAATCATTTCGTAAAGTGGGACTTCGTTACGGTGCGACGCTCGACAGGATCAATGATTCACGTACTTCAGGAAAAACCGTCTCAAGAAGTTCAAAGAAAAAGAGGGCAAAACGAAAGAAGTAGGAATCATGACTGGGATCTCTTGTCAAAAGTAATATGTAGATGTATCCACCCGAATATGGGGTCTCACAGGGTCGTACCTGTATAAGGCTGATTTACGCGGCGGTATTCTGGAGGACGCTGATCTTATTGATGCTAATCTCCGCGCACCGGATTTGGTTAGGTCACTCGTAAAAGACGCGATATTTTGCACTACAACAATGCCGGATGGGTCGACCAAGAGTTCCGGTTGTACTCGATGACATGTGCCGTGGAAACGCCGAGATTATTTATAGGGGATCAGATGTGACTCACCATCAAATGTCCGACCCATCCAAGTGTGGTAGTCCTCGTGACCACTTCAATTAAACACAACCATGAGTTATGGATGCGAGTTGCGCTCGAAGAGGCTGACGCGGCGTCAGTCAGTGGGGAGATTCCGGTAGGCGCTATTGTGGTGTCGGGTGATCGGATCGTTGGTCGCGGTCACAACCGATCAATTGGATCATCAGATCCGACCGGGCATGCGGAGGTGATCGCGCTTCGTGATGCGGGTACTCGAATTGGAAACTACAGATTACCTGAGACGATTATGTACGTTACCCTTGAACCCTGCCCCATGTGTGCCGGGGCATTGTTGCACGCCCGCGTCGGTAATCTGGTATTTGGTGCGCGCGATCCGGAGGTCGGTGCTGCGGGTTCAGCCATGAACCTTCTTGAATCCCCCTTGGCTAATCATCGATGTCAAGTTATTGCAGGGATACTCGAGGCCGACTGCAGTAGCCGACTGAAGGATTTTTTTAAACAGCGGCGACTATAGCCATCTCGTTCTGAAGTGGTCAGATTGAATCAAACTGCGGACCCGGTGGAAACCGCCTCTTTGTTTGTGCTGGACTGAGATTTGCTTTGTCGTTCTTCGCGCGGCGGTTTTCCGAAAAAGTCTCGATAGCATTTGCTAAAGTGTGGCGCAGAGACGAATCCACACGAAAAGGCTACATCGACGATTGATCTTGGAGTCCGCAATAGAAGTTCTCGTGCTCTGCGTAGGCGGAGTTCCAGGTAGTAACGGGTGGGCACGCAATTCAGGTGTTTTTGAAATATTCGTTCCATCTGTCGGCGGGAAATCCCGACGTGGCGGGCGAGTTCATCCAAGCTCATGGGTTCTTCAATGTTGCTTTCCATCAGTTCGACCGCATCGACTAACTTAGGTTGGCTAGCTCCGAAACGTTGTCGAAGTGGTATCCGTTGCCGATCTTTAGAATCACGTATTCGCTCGCAGATAAATTGCTCAGAGATTGAAGTGGCTAATTCGGTGCCATGGTCACGAACGACGAGAGTCAGCATCATATCCAATGGCGCAGTACCACCAGAGCAGGTATAGCGTTCCCGATCAAGTTCAAAGAGTTCCGACGACACAATCAGTTCCGGAAATTCATCGTGCATATCAAAGATGTTTTCCCAGTGGATGGTGCATCGGTAGCCGTTAAGGAGTCCGGTGCGAGCTAGGAGATAGCTCCCCGTGCAGATCCCACCAATAATAATCTTGCGTCGAATCAGAGGTTTTAACTGAGAGACCACGATCGGATCCCAGGCACTATCGAGTGTCGTTCCGGCGCAAAGAAAAAGCGCATCGAGTTGTTCGCGACCAGTTAGTTTTGAGACCGGCGCTAGATCCAGTCCACTACTTGATCTAACGTCCCCGCCATCGAAGCTAAAAAGAGAGTACTCGTAGAGGCTGCGACCACTAATTCTGTTGGCCATGCGCAAAGGTTCTATAGCAGAAGACAACGCGATCAGCGTGAAGTCTGGACACAACAAAAACCCGAATCGTGTCGGCGCAGGGTGTGTGCTCATCGAGATTCTGTACTGTAAGGCTATAGGTGTAAGAAGAGTGTGGTATTTAACGAGCCGAGATTAGGGAATACAGGGTTCAGATGGAACTGGTAGGATTATGGAGTTGAAATTGTCCGGTAGCTAATGTGCCAGGGGGGCAGATGAAACTGCGAGACGTTGCGCTCGATGACAAGTATACGCTCGAAAAGGGTCAAATATTTGTGTCCGGGATTCAGGCACTGGTTCGACTCCCCATGCTCCAGTCACAGAAAGATCAGGCTAATGGGCTTAATACCGCAGGTTTTGTGACGGGATACCGTGGTTCTCCCCTTGGTGGCCTGGACCAGCAACTTTTGCTCGCTCAAGAACACTTGACCCGGGATCGGGTTAAGTTTGCGCCAGCGGTTAACGAGGACCTTGGCGCAACAGCAGTCTGGGGTACTCAGCAGTCCAATCTGGGTGGTGATGGCTTATATGACGGTGTGTTTGCGATGTGGTTCGCAAAGGGTCCTGGTGTAGACCGTTCGGGTGATGCGATACGGCACGGAAATCTAGCGGGAACGTCTCCTAATGGCGGGGTTTTACTGTTACTGGGGGACGATCATACCTGTGAATCGTCGACCACAGCCCACCAGAGTGAGTATTCGCTGGTTAATGCAATGGTACCAGTTCTCAATCCAGCTGGAGTTCAGGATATTCTGGATTATGGGCTCTACGGCTGGTCATTATCTCGCTACAGCGGTTGCTGGGTGGGCCTTAAATGCGTACATGACACAGTGGAGGCATCCGCCTCGGTCTCGGTGTCAGTTGACCGAATTCAAACCGAAGTACCCGGGGATTTTATTTTGCCCAATGGCGGGGTGCACATTCGTTGGCCCGACGGATTTCTTGAGCAGGAGGAGCGACTTCACCGATACAAGCTCGAGGGAGTCAAGGCTTTCGCTAGCACCAATCCAATAGATCGCCAGATTATGGGTGACTCCGATGCCCATACGGGTATCGTGACTACTGGCAAATCCTACCTAGATGTCAGGCGTGCGCTGTTAGAACTGAATATCGACGAAATTCGTGCAAAGGCCCTGGGCCTGAAACTCTATAAAGTCGGAATGTCCTGGCCTCTTGAGCCAAATGGGGTCCGTACCTTCGCGCAAGGTCTGAAACGACTTATCGTTGTTGAAGAAAAGCGCGGACTTATCGAACAGCAGATTCGAGAAATTCTCTATGGTACGTCCAATGCGCCAACTATCGTAGGCAAAAGTGCTGAAAACGGGGAGAGTTTGTTTCCAGCGCACGGGCGGCTGGAAGCGATGGATATAGCGCTGTCGATAGGCGAGCGATTGGTCAGCGCCACCGGTAACGAAGACTTGACCACACAGATCGAGGCGCTCAAGGCGCGGCAAACACGTGACAGCTTGAGATCGCCAGGGATGGTTCGCACACCTTATTTTTGTGCCGGGTGTCCGCACAGCAGTTCTACTGTAGTACCCGATGGAAGTCGGGCGATGGCAGGTATAGGGTGCCATTTCATGGCGGTGTGGATGAACAGAAACACCGCTGGTTTTACCCAGATGGGGGCGGAAGGGTCCAGTTGGATCGGGGAAAGTCCATTTAGTGGGGCAAAGCACGTTTTTCAGAATATTGGCGACGGTACTTATTTCCATTCCGGGATTCTCGCGGTCCGAGCCAGCGTCACAGCGGGTGTCAATATTACCTACAAGATACTCCACAACGATGCGGTCGCGATGACCGGTGGTCAGCGTGTAGATGGTTCGCTGGATCCGGCGATCATCACGCGCCAGGTTCACGCGGAAGGGGTCAGGCGCATTGCGGTTGTGTCGGATGACCTGAAGAAATATTCAAAAGCCATTCAATGGGCACCCGGTACCACATTCCACCATCGGGATCAGCTTGATCAAGTCCAACGCGAGATGCGCGAGATTACTGGCACCAGTGTGATTGTTTATGATCAGACCTGTGCGGCGGAAAAACGCCGTCGGCGTCGTCGGGGTGAAATGGCCATTCCTGATAAGCGATTGTTTATCAATGAAGCTGTTTGCGAAGGTTGTGGCGATTGTGGAACCCAATCGAATTGTGTCGCTTTGGTGCCTGTAGAGACGGCATTCGGGCGGAAAAGGGCGATAAATCAGTCGGCCTGTAATATGGATTATTCCTGTCGGTCGGGTTTTTGTCCGAGTTTTGTAACGGTGATTGGGGGATCTCTTAAAAAGGGGCACAGCAACACTGGTTTTCAGGCGCTGGCGGAGTCTTTGCTACTCGAGCCCGAAGTGACCCCTATTAGCGGGCATTACAGTATTCTGCTGACAGGCATAGGGGGAACGGGTGTCGTTACTGTCGGTGCGATATTGGGTATGGCTGCCCATCTCGCGGGTAAGGGTTGTTCCGTGTTGGATATGGCTGGCCTGGCACAGAAAGGCGGTGCTGTTACCAGCTATATTGTTCTTGCAGAGAAGCCGGAGGATATCAGCGCCACTCATGTTGCCGACAGTGGCGCGGATCTTTTGCTCGGCTGCGATGTTGTGACCTCTGCTTCTGTTGAAACTTTAAGGAAATTGAGATCAGGCACGGTCGCTGTCATTAATACCCATCAGCAGATGTCCGGTGATTTTATTGAGGATCCAGACACTCAATTCCCATTAGAGAGACTGTTGTCCTCTATTCGAGATTGTGTTGGAAGTTCTCTTCATACAGTCGATTCAACGGCGGTTGCTACAGCAGCTTTTGGGGAATCGATCGCTGGAAATTTGATGATTTTGGGTTTTGGGTACCAGCTTGGGGGTATACCTGTGCCTTCGGTGGCGATTGAAAAAGCTATTGAACTCAACGGACGGGCCGTTCAAATGAATGTTCAGGCATTTCGAATGGGCCGGGCGGCAGCAGCAAAGCCTGATGAAGTTGCGCGCTTGCTGAGTTCTTTTCCGGCCAGCCAGCCAGTCGCTATAGACGAAACTGTTGCACAAACAGTGGAGCGGCTGGAAAGTCATTTGGTGGCTTATCAGAATAGAAGATATGCCAGACGTTATCGCGCGCTTGTGGACACCGTACAAAGTGTTGAATCCAGCATAGAAGGAACTGATTTTCGACTTACACTTGCGATCGCTCGGTCTTACCATAAATTGCTGTCTGTTAAAGACGAATACGAAGTTGCTCGCTTGTACACGAACAAACGCTTTAAGGAGAGCTTAGAGTCCACGTTCGAAGGTTCCTATCGACTAAAGCTGAATCTGGCACCGCCTAGCATGTCAAAACTGAGTCGCAAAAATGGCACGATTAAGAAAAGAGCGTTTGGCGGATGGATATTCTCGCTATTCAGGATAATGACTCTGTTGCGTCGAATTCGTGGAACTGTGCTTGACCCATTTCGATACAGTAAGGATAGGGTGTTTGATCAGCAGTTGGTCAGGGACTACGAGCAGACTGTCAGCAATCTGTGTGCCGGACTGTCTGCTAGCAACCTCGATGCAGCGATTGAGATCGCTCTACTGCCGCTCTCTATTCGAGGTTTTGGGCATATCAAGAGCGCTAAGGCGAGCAAAACGCAGATGACGGCAGAAAAACTTTGGTCAGAGTTTGAGATGCGGCCGGTTGATGTGGAGGACGCTGCCTGACGAATGAAATTCCGGTAATCAGGGCCTAATGGGTTAAAGCGTGTCGGAAAGCGTCTGCTGAGCGATAGATCGCGGTTTCATCAATGTCCAGATGGGTTACCAGTCTGATTGGATTGTACTCACAGGAGATTAGAATACCGGCCTTTCGAAGTCTGGATGTTAGCTCGGGGACAATGTCTTCGGGCACGGTTACAAAGACCATATTTGTTCGTTCCCTTGGTTTGTCAACAACCAATCCATCGATCTGCTCAAGTAACCTTGAAAGGAGGAGCGCATTTGTGTGGTCGCGGGACAGGCGTTCAATATTGTGCTCGAGCGCGTAGAGTCCAGCCGATGCCACAATGCCGGCTTGTCGCCACCCCCCTCCCAACATCTTTCTCCAGCGTCTGGCGTCCCGAATAAATTTTCTGGTTCCGCAGAGGACTGACCCCATCGGGGCACCCAGGCCTTTGGAAAGACAAGCCGATATGGAATCAAAATGCTGGGCAATCTCATGTGCTGGCACATTCTGTTTGATAGCCGCATTGAATAGACGAGCACCGTCTAGATGTAGCGATAACCCATGGTGTCGCGCCAGTGAGGCAGCCTCTTCAAGGTAGGTAATGGGGAGTGGCTGTCCAAAAAAGGTATTTTCTAGGCAGAATAGCCGGGTCGTAGCGTAGTGAAAGTTATCTGGTTTGATCGCAGCTTCGACTTTGTTCAAGTCGATGGTGCCGTCGTGATTGTTTTCAATTGGTTGTGGCTGAATGCTGGCTAAAACAGCCCCGCCCCCGCCTTCTTCGAGGTAGCTGTGTGCCTGGCTACCCGCAATGTACTCGTCTCCACGCTGGCAATGGCTTAGTAGGGCCAGGAGGTTGCTCTGGGTGCCACTTGTCACAAAAAGCGCAGATTCTGTTTTCAACAACTCGGCGGCTTTGGCTTCGAGAGTGGTGGCCGTCGGATCTTCCCCATATACATCATCGCCGACATCAGCATTCAGCATCGCCTGGCGCATGCCAATACTGGGTTTAGTGACAGTATCACTTCTCAGGTCAACTACAGGTTCCAATGTGAAATACCATTGTTAGTTGTTGGGGCGACTAACATCACGATATGAGCAGATAATTTATCATAGGACTGGCGCAATCGCATGGCGCTGGGAAATCACAGATTGGATTAAGATACGTATTGGCAGGTGTGGTAGCAATTGTGGATACTAAGCACTAACAAAAATATTTTCCGTAAACGGGGGCTTAATGGCGATACAGATTGGCGCAACAATTCCTGATGTGGAACTTAAGATTATGGGCAAAGAACGGCCGGAGTCTGTTCAGACAGGTGAGCTCTTTCAGGGTAAACGGGTGGTGTTGTTTGCACTACCGGGCGCATTTACACCCACGTGTTCGAAGTTTCATTTGCCAGGTTATATTGAGTTATCCGATCAAATCCGTGGCAAAGGGGTAGATCTAATTATCTGTCTTTCAGTGAACGATGCTTGGGTTATGGCTGCCTGGGGAGATGTTCACGGCGCAGGTGAGCAGGTGATGATGCTGGCAGATGGTAATGCAGAATTTACCAGAGCCATCGGATTGGATTCAGATTTATCCGGCGCGGGCTTTGGTGTTCGCTCCCTGCGTTATTCAATTGTTGTGAATGATGGTGTTATTACACATTTGAATGTTGAAGAACCTCGAAAATTCGAGGTTAGTGATGCGAAAAGCATGTTGGCGTTGTTGTAAGAAAGTTTAGATTTGTTGTAAAAGGTTCATCAACCAAAGGAACCGACTATGAAACTGGTTACCGCAATAATTAAACCATTCAAACTTGATGATGTACGTGACGCTTTAGGTGAAGTCGGGATCAAAGGCATGACCATTACTGAGGTAAAAGGATTCGGTCGCCAGAAAGGTCATACAGAACTATATAGAGGAGCAGAATACGTCGTAGACTTTATTCCAAAAGTGAAATTAGAGGTTGCAGTCGACACAGCCATTGTCGACCAGGTGGTCGAAACAATAATAAATGCCTCCCGCACAGAAAAAATTGGGGATGGAAAAATATTTGTTTATGACCTTGAGCAGATACACCGCATTCGCACGGGTGAGACCGATCAGGATGCTCTTTGACTGTATTGAGCAGGATACGATTAAATGCCAAACCAGTTGTTTTCGCGGTGCTGCGTAATATTTTCGTCGAGCGATATCGATGAGTGAACCAGTAAAGATCGGGGTTGTCGGAGTTGGATATCTCGGCTCTATACATGCTCAGATTTACACCCGGCTATCCGAAGTAACCCTGGTTGGCGTCAACGACGTGAATTCAGATGTGGGAAAGCGGGTCGCAGTGGACTGCGGATGTGACTTTTATAGTAACGTTGATCAACTGGCCGATTCCGTCGACGCTGTCAGTGTCGTAGTACCAACTTCCTGTCATCGGGAGGTCTCATTGCCTTTTTTGCACAGGGGAATTCCGGTATTGTTGGAGAAACCGGTCGCACATACCCTGGATGATGCCCGATTAATAGTAAATGAAGCCGAGCAGAGCGGTGCGATACTCCAGATAGGGCACCTCGAAAGATTCAATGCCGGAGTTGTCCGACTCCACGAAGAACTGGATCGACCGCGTTTTATAGAAGTGCATAGGCTGAGCGAATTCGTAGAGCGAGCCACAGACGTTGACGTGGTAACCGACCTCATGATCCATGATATCGACATTGTGCTCTCCCTGGTTCGATCGGAGTTGAAGTATGTTTCTGCGGTCGGTGCTAGCATAGTAACAAACCATGTTGATATCGCGAATGCACGCCTTGAATTTGAGGATGGTGCTATCGCGAATGTCACGGCAAGTAGAGTCTCAGCAAAAAGATTCAGAAGAATTCGAGTATTTGCCGATGCTTGTTATCTTGCTTTGAATTTTGAAGATCAACAGATCGAGATATCTCGTCCTGGGAAGCGGCCGCCAGATGGAAGGTTCGCGCCAATTATTAATTCTTCTATCCAGGTTGAACCGACGCCACCACTGGATTCTGAGTTAGCCCACTTCGTAGATTGTGTCCGAAAAGGCAAGCAACCGCTGGTGACGGGCAGCGACGGATTACAAGCACTAAAGGTCGCCTACGACGTCCGTGAAAAGATCGAGAAATCGCTTCATTCATTTGTTTAGGCGCGCAGCAATTGTGGGATTGTATTTCGTAGTGGTTAGCGGGGTTGCCGACCAGGGGCCCAGAGCAGACTGTTCTAGCGACGCCTCATTTTGGGTGGCAATGAAGGAGGTCTGGGTGGAATTTAGTGCCGAGGAAGAGAAGTCGCTAGTCCTCGCTGCGTGGATAGCAAAATCTCCCGAACAAAGAGCACGTGGCTTCCAAGGGGTCTGTCCTGGCTTAGTTATTGAGCGATCCCTGCTTTTTTCTTTTCCAGCACCGGTTCACGCAAACTTCCACATGACTGGTGTGGCGTTACCGTTGGATATCGTGTTTATGGATGTGTCCAGGCAGGTAATCGATATTCAACGCATGACGCTCCAGGAATCAAACCAGCCGACGAGATATTATCGTCCTAACACGGAATTTTACTTCGCACTTGAGGCAGTGGCTGGGCGCCTGGATCAACTCAGACGAAATCCAGGTCTGTGGCGTATGCGGGTATCAAATAGAAGTCACTGACGGCGACCGATAGTAGACGACATCAGCGTATTCCCGCGATGGGCTGCAACTGAAAGTTAAGGCGGTTTTCGCCCAAGATTGTCGCATCTGGGTCATAACACCGTTCAACAAGTTGAACCTGGTTCTGTTGGTCCACTAAAAGTACTGTTGAACTGCGGGTTCCGTAAAAGGGTCCTTTGATAAATATTGCGGACTGTGGTGCCGGTATATCTGGTGGAAAACCGGCGTTCCTGGTATCAATTTCGTTGGCCGGTGTGCAATCGGATAGCAGTTCAAAAAATGTATCCGATCTGAAACTGTGACTTAAGATTGTCTTAAACAGCTGTTTGCCATAGACGATTTTGTGCCACGGTGAATCTAGAAGATCATTACTGAGCCCTGAAATTCCCGATGGAATCCGACGAGGGGCACTGACCCGGTTGGAATTCCACCATAGGGTAGTAATGTTTCCGGAAATAACGTTGACACCTGGGTAGCATTGAAGTTGGCCAGGGTTCTGAAGGTGACAATCTGCAGACCCCGTATTTTGCCGAAGCCAGTCGGCCACCAGCATGCCGCGTGAATAGTCGGATTTTACTGTGACAGTCGGTTCGTGAAAATTCGTGACGGCTGCAAATAAACCCTGGAGATTAAGTCCAAACCAGGTTCCACCCGCCGTGAGGTCTCTTCCTGCAGCGATTGTGGGATAGTCGTACCAAAAAGATAAGCTTTGTGTGGGCCGGGAGTGAGATTCTTCCCTATTCGCAATAATGATCAGCGGGTAACAGGGGTGAACATCTTTTGCGATCAGAATCAGGCACATTGATTGTGATCTTACGAAGACCGCGTTATGCCTGGTAACGGTATGAGCGGAGGTTCTCCGGGCCGGTAGATAATTCCGATTCGACCGATGAGTTGTATCGATGTTGCCGTAGTACTGGTACACAACTGATGAAGCATAGTTTGTTTTTCCAGACGACTGCCTGCCGGTAATTTTATTTTTACGAGTTCATGCGCTGTTAGAACTGAATCTAGTTCGTTGATCACGCCCTCGGTAAGGCCGGAAAGTCCAACAGTGACGAGTGTTCGTTTGTGGTGGGCCAGGCCTCTTAAATGTCTGATTTGGGTTCCAGTCAGTTTCATTACTGGGTTATGGTATAGGCTCCAGCGAATTTCGACCACCTTAGTGAAGACTTGATTTGTGGCCAGACGAAAATCGAAAAGTAGGCAGTGGATAGACCGGCAACACCGTGACCCATTTGTGAGGGGGTCTCAAAAAGAGGGCTACCGTTCTCGGGCGGTATACAAACTATCAGAAATAGATCAGAAGGATCGCCTGATCATGCCCGGTGATACTGTTCTCGACCTTGGCGCTGCGCCTGGGGGATGGTCGCAGTATGCGGCGACACGAGTGGGTGTTGCGGGCAGGGTCTTTGCAATAGATATATTACCTATAGCACCTATTAAAGATGTAGTTGTTATCCAGGGGGACATCGCTACCGAATCGTTATCTCGTGAACTGGAATTGTGGCTAAAAAACGAACCTGTAGGGCTTGTATTATCGGATATGGCCCCCAATTTGACTGGTATAAAAGCCGCCGATCAGGCAAAAAGCCTCGGCCTGGCACGAGTGGCACTGTCGATTGCGCTAAAAATGCTGGGTCCAAACGGAAAATTTATGGTTAAGGTGTTTGAAGGCGAAGACACGGATGATTTCCGTCGCGAGATAACATCTTCATTTGGTAAAGTGGTTGTGCGAAAACCGCAAGCATCACGACTTGAGAGCGCTGAATATTACCTACTGGCCTCAAAGCCCACGGAAGTGCGTTGAGATAGGTGGATACCAGGGCGCTAGAAGTTTGGGCCTGGTAGCCTAAACGGTTGTAGAAAAAGGGGAAAACCTTCAAAATCGCCTTAAGGCAGAAATAGGTAATGATCGATGCGGCCATTACTCGCTTTAACTCTTTCTTTTCTAAGGATAACGTGAACGTTTTATGGGCAATCTGACAAAGAATCTTGTACTTTGGTTGGTTATCGCGATGGTGCTCATGGCGGTGTTCAACAATTTTACGCCTAAGGACAGTCGGACAGGTGTGGAACTAGATTATTCCGAGTTTCTGCACGAGGTGAAACAAGGCGGTGTCGAGCAGGTAACAATAGACGGTAGCTCGATCCATGGCCGGACTCGATCCGGCCAGCGTTTTGTCACCTACTCACCCGGTGACCCGGGACTGGTTAACGACTTACTCGAGGCGGGGGTCATCATTAAGGCCCAAAAAGAAGAAAGCACCTCCTTGTTTATGCAGATTTTTATCAGCTGGTTTCCCCTATTACTGCTGATCGGTGTGTGGGTATTCTTTATGCGTCAGATGCAGGGCGGGGGGGGTCGCGGTGCGCTGTCGTTTGGACGAAGTAAGGCCCGAATGCTGACCGAAGATAAAAACAATATTACTTTTGCCGATGTTGCCGGTGTCGACGAAGCTAAAGAAGAAGTGCAGGAGTTGGTTGAATTCTTAAGTGATCCGTCTCGATTTCAGAAGTTGGGTGGCCGGATTCCCAGAGGGGTATTGATGACAGGCAGTCCGGGTACGGGTAAAACCTTGCTCGCCAAGGCCATTGCGGGTGAAGCAAAGGTCCCGTTTTTTACGATTTCTGGTTCTGATTTTGTTGAGATGTTCGTTGGAGTTGGTGCGTCCCGCGTCAGAGATATGTTTGAACAGGCCAAGAAACACGCCCCGTGCATCATATTTATTGATGAAATCGATGCAGTTGGGCGTCAGCGCGGTGCGGGTCTGGGTGGTGGACATGATGAGCGAGAGCAAACTCTCAATCAGTTACTGGTAGAGATGGACGGTTTTGACGGTAATGAGGGTGTCATCGTTATTGCAGCAACAAATAGACCGGACGTGTTAGACCCTGCGTTGTTAAGGCCTGGCCGATTTGACCGACAAGTACATGTACCGTTGCCAGATATTCGTGGTCGTGAAGCGATATTGAAAGTACACATGCGTAAAGTACCATTGGCGGAAGACGTTGAGCCGACCATTATTGCGCGAGGGACACCTGGGTTCTCCGGTGCTGATCTAGCTAACTTAATTAACGAGGCAGCTCTATTTGCGGCCCGGGGGAGTAAAAAGCTGGTCTCGATGGAAGAATTTGAGCTGGCTAAGGACAAGATTATTATGGGGGTAGAACGACGCTCGTTGGTGATGCCTGAACTGGAGCGCAAGAACACTGCTTACCATGAATCCGGGCATACAATCGTTGCAAGAGCGCTCAGTCCGAACACAGATCCAGTCCATAAAGTCACCATCATTCCTCGTGGCCGGGCCTTGGGCGTTACGATGCAGTTGCCCGAAGAAGATCGATACAGCCACAACCGGGATTACCTTTTTGCCAGAATCGCTGTGTTGATGGGTGGTCGGATCGCGGAGGAAATTTTTATGGGGCAGATGACTACCGGGGCGGCCAATGATTTCGAACAGGCCACCGATCTTGCCCAAAAGATGGTTCAGCGTTGGGGTATGAGCGACTCGCTCGGACCACGCGTTTATGGTGACAATGATGCCGAAGTGTTTTTGGGGAGGGACGTAGTCACCCATAAGAATCTGAGTGACTCGACCGCAAAACTCGTCGATCAAGAGATTACACGGATTATCGAAGAGCAATATACGCGAGCACGTGGGATCATTGAGGTGAATCGGGACAAGATTGAAAGGATGGCAGAGGCCTTGCTAGATTGGGAGACACTGGAGTCCGATCAGATTGATCAGATCATGCGCGGTGAGCGGCCAGATCCGCCATCAGCCGATGACAGTAGTTCAGGTGACAAAACCAACGATTCGCAAGGAGATGTTGCAGATCAAAGTCCGATGGACGAGGATACTTCATCATCCGATCAGCCGACGGTGAAGCCTAAGATGGATTCACCCGCAGGCGATTCGGCCTAACGTCCGAGAGACCCATTCTGTTATTGAGCATAGACTGCCAGTCGCTGCCAGCGGGTGCTGCGTTGATGGGAATCTTGAACGCCACACCAGATTCATTTTCTGATGGCGGTCGCTATCTGTGGATCGAGGATGCAATAAGACAGGCTCACCTGATGGTGGATGAAGGTGCGGATCTGATCGATGTTGGTGGAGAATCGACCCGGCCAGGTTCTGATCCAGTAACCGTTGAAGTCGAGTTAAAAAGGATCATTCCGTTGATTCGCCGACTGTCCCAGGAGGTCCCGGTCCCTATTTCAGTTGATACCAGTAAGCCGGAAGTTATGAAGGCGGCCGTTGAGGCTGGTGCTGCAATGATCAATGACATCTGTGCTTTAAGGAGGCCCGGTGCCTTAGAGCAGGCGCATGCTCTGGATGTTCCGGTGTGCTTGATGCATATGAAAGGTGTTCCAGCTACTATGCAGCATGCGCCGGTCTATATCGATGTAGTGCAAGAGGTAAAAGCATTCTTGCAACAGCAGGTGGACCGATGTCTTTCAGCTGGAATTTCGTCGGAGAAGATCGTCGTTGATCCGGGTATTGGCTTTGGTAAGC
>Ga0208129_1000012_pt1 | contig 82674 bp, 79 predicted proteins | sample ETNtaG_13_FD_185759 | JGI IMG/M metagenome (GOLD analysis project Ga0208129, IMG submission 185759) | Marine microbial and viral communities from oxygen minimum zone, Eastern Pacific Ocean - ETNP201306PF47B (SPAdes) (version 2) | ecosystem: Environmental > Aquatic > Marine > Oceanic ...
ACCTTGGCTGGCACCAGAGAGAGTTTACGCTTCGTTATTCTTTTGCTTATACCGTAATGACACTGGATGAAACGCAATGCCTTGGTTGTGTTTACCTGGTGCCCAGTCGGAAGAGTAGTTTCGATGTGGTGGTTTCAATGTGGGTAAGGGTATCGGAACTTGGTAACGGTTTGGATTCGGACCTCTACGGTACGGTTAAAAAGTGGATCAGCGAGCTTTGGCCCTTTACCAGGCCCGCCTATCCCGGCAGGGAAATCACAGCCGAGCAATGGAAAAAAATTCCAGATGACCTTTAGCAAATCAACAGCCATCGCTGAATACAGAAAGCCCCGCTACTGCGGGGCTTTTCTCATAAGCTGTTTGAACCGCTACATCGTCCAGATCGCATTCCCTTCTTTAACTTCAGGTGGGCTGGTCATAAATTCAGCCATCTCGCCAAAGACAGCTTGAATTCTTGGTTGTGCGGCCACAGCTGATGCCTCGCTATCATAGCTTGCGACGATCATTCCTTGTCCTTCGCCAATGCGGCACGAGTGGACAGATTCAAGCCCGGCAACAGCTTTCAGATCATCTCGCAACGTCGCGTCGGCCTTCACGAGAAACTCATCAAACCGACTTTCATCAAACCCATAGGTGGTTACTCTCAAGTACATACGTATTCTCCTTTGTGAAGTAGTGAATCAGACATTTGCAGTTTCCCAGATGTAGATTCTTGCCGATCTCACTGGGAGTAGGTAGCAAGGTTGCCTCAGCACCCCTCCAGGAACACAATATCCGGCGGTGACGTAATTACGCCGCTGTCTTGGATTGCCTGTCTATCCGGCGAAGTAAAAAACTCAACAAAAACTTCTTTTGAAGGTGCGGTGCCGATTACGTAGCTGGTGTTTGGTTTATCTGGGTTGCGGTATGCTCTTGCGTTGATACCAGCAGCAACGCGTTGATCCTCAAGCCCGTCGAACTTGGATTTCCACAAATCAAAATCCGAAACTTGGGCTGATATCACCACTGTGATACTCATGCGATGCTCCTTGTATAGATGGTGCGATAGTTGTTGACTGGTATCTAGCTAAGCCCCGGCTGGCGGGGCCAATCAATAGAGTAACAGAAGTTTGAAATAAATGAAGTCTGTTTTGGGATGTTGGGTGATGGAAGTAGGCTGCAATCAGGATAAAATATGACAAACAGACTTTTGATCGGGAATGCCTTGACAGGCACTATGGTAATGAGCGGTAAATTAGAAAAAGAGTTGAGCTATGAAGAAGAGCGGCAGATTGCCCAGAAGAATAATACCTATTTGCCAAAAAGAAAACTCAATCGGTGGATGATCATGGGCGTGCTCCTGATGGAGATCAGCGCTGCAGCAGGGCTCTTATATCTGGTGTACAGAATCTATACATCTTCTTGAAGGCTTTGTACTACCAGGCCATGGAGCATCCAATTAAACATGGAGAAGCTCAACTAAACTGAGAACCTCGATGGTCTATGGGTTAAACTTCCACTTAGAAATCGGCATTCGCATTTTCTACAGCGCTATCTCACCGATAGCCACCACCTTGGAGTGGAAATTATGGCCAAGTTCATGAACGTTGTTCGAACTACTGTAAAAGCAGAGTGTCACGATGAATTTCTTGAGCACCATTCTAAGTTTTCAAAATACGATGGACAGCTCAGCCAATTCTTGATCCAGACGGGTGATTACAGTTATTGTTTTGTGGCCATATGGGAGTCAGAGGGTGATTTGATTAAAGCACGGCCTCTGATGATAGAGTTTCTCAACTCTATCCGTCATATGATGGAGGAGATCTCACCGGAGTTGGGTGTTACAGATCCGGTTTCCGGTCCGGTCATTTTTGAGCAGTAGCTATTGAGGTAGAACTATGGGTACTTTTTTAGGTTTTGTGTTTGCGGTGGCTTGCTGGGCTTCGATCCTGATCGCAATGGCGTATATATTTCCCAGTTCTTAGAGCCATCTTTGTAGACTGATGTAAACAAAACCGCGGTAGAACTTTTGAATTCTACCGCGGCACGATGACAACTAAAGGAGGGCAGTAATAATGACAACTGTCCGGCTCAGAACATCCGTAGTTGCGTACTGCGTGCAAATCAAAAATGTTATTTGGCAAGTCGGCTGATTTATCGAGTAGAGTGATCTTTCCTGCCCCTGGTTCTGGAATCCAAGACACATTCCTGTAGTCGATGCTGTCTCAGCCGCTCAACGGCGGTTGCGGGTAGAGGGTGAAACCTAGAGTTATGGTAGGCCGACGACAGCTAACTGTCGTATGTTTGGAATCAACGACTTCGCTCAGCGGCTGATGGTACTGCGGCCAGACGCAGCATTTCAGGTGTCTGTAGCAAAGAGGGATCCTTGAGGTATTCCAGCAGCATATCTGTGCGGTCGAATCCCCAAAATAGCGCATCATTGATCACGAAGGTCGGAATACCATAAACACCTACTGACACTGCTCGTTCAGTATTGTCCCGAAGTGTTTTCTTGACGGTATCTGAGGAGACTAGGTTTTCTGCGTCGCTGACCCCGAGACTTGAGGCCAGCGTCTGAAATCCGAGATCTGTATGTATGTCGTTGCCATCACCCCAGATATGGTCGAAGATCACAGCGACTGCGTTGTGGTTGGCATTCAGTGCGATCGCCAGTCGCAGAACTTTGAGTGGATTAAATGGATGGGCTGGTGGCGTTTTAAAGGGAATACCATTCTGCTGGGCATACCAGTGACAATATCGGTACATCTCGATCCGCTTCGCTGGAATCTCTGCAGGGCCTTTCTGGCCCCAGTGATTCAGTAGCCCGGCAAACAGAACAGGTACCAGTCGAATTTCCAGATTATCGGGTAGTCTACTGAAGTGCTTAAATTGTAGATAAGAAAATGGCGAGATGAAGTCGAAATACCACTCGGCCGAATGAGTCATAACCAGTTCCAGGGTTTTGTGTTGCTGAAGACAATTCTATATTCTTTGTTGGATTGATCCAGTGTGGAATGTTGATCCAGCTTTTGTGAGGTTTCTTTAAGGTGAACGGTGTCGATTTCTATTTATCCGGTTTGATCCGGTAAGGCCGACAATGTCAGCGCAGTCCATAAATACTTTCGATCAGATCATCCGGAACAACGCGCAGATGATTCCGGATAGAATCGCGTCCCGATTTGACGGGAGCGACGTCACTTATGGAGCGCTGGACCCGCAGTTGAATAGAATTGTCAATGCTCTAAGTGAGCTCGGTCTTGCGAAAGGTGACCGAATTGCTTTCCTGTCTCGCAACAGTCACATCTATATCGAGGGTATCCTGGCAGCAGCCAGAGGCGGCTTTGTACTGACCACGCTCAACTTCCTGCTTAAGCCTGATGAGTTGTCCTACATACTGCGGCACTGTGGCGCCCAGATTATTTTTTTCCAACCGGAGTTTGCAGAAGCTGTTGATGCGGTTCGGTCAAGTTGTCCTGAGCTTAAGTACTTTATTTCTCTGGGCGACCCGGTAGATTTTGCTTGGGACTACAGCACGTTTCTTGCTGACGCGTCCGACAAGGAGTCGCCGGTGGTGGTTCACGGAGACGATCTGCTGTTACTGGTGTATACGAGCGGCACTACGGGGCAGCCAAAAGGTGTGATGCTGAATCACACAAACGTCTGTACGAACGTGATCGATTCGGCCCGTGGTGTCCAGCTCCGCGATGACACGGTGAATCTTAATGTCTGTCCACTGTATCACGTTGCCGCCATTGTTTTTCAGACACTCACAACCTACTACCTCGGTGGTACCAGCGTTACTCTGGATCGATTCGATCCAGTGAAGGTGTTGGAAACTATTGAGTGTGAAAAGATTACCTATCTGTTTCTTGTGCCGACGATGCTGTTTCGGATGCTGGAGGTGCCCAACGCCGATCGTTACGATCTGTCCAGCCTGTGGCGAGTCGGTTACGGTGCAGCACCTATGCCGTTAGACCGATTAAAGAGAGCTATTACGCTTTTTGGGTCGACTCTATTTCAGGGATACGGTCTGACAGAAAGTACAGCCAACATTGTCATACTGAGACCTGAAATTCATGATCTCAGCACGCCTGCACGAGATCTGGAACGCCTTAAATCCTGCGGTCGTGCTCATTCGGGCCATGAACTTTCCATCATGGATGACAGCGATGTTGAAGTGCCTTACAGAGAAATCGGTGAGATCTGTGTTCGAAGTGATAGTGTGATGGTCGGTTACTGGAGAGATCCGGAGAACACTGCCAAGGCAATTCGTGATGGTTGGTTACGCACAGGGGACATGGCTTATATGGACGAGGAACGATATATTTTTATTGTTGGTCGAAAGAACGACATGATCAAACGTGGTGGTGAAAAAATCTACCCGCAGGAGATCGAGGAAATCCTTTTCGATCATCCCGCCGTGCTGGAAGCCGCTGTCTGTGGTGTCGCTGATCCAGACTGGGGCGAAAGCCCCAGGGCTTACATCGTGATACGCCCGGGTCATCAGGTATCCGATAAAGACCTATTGGCCTACTGTGTCGATCGACTGCCGACATTCAAGTGTCCCCAAGACGTTGTGTTTCTACCCGAGTTGCCCAAGACATCATCGGGCAAGATCACGCGCACAGAACTTCAACAGCCGAAAGTCAGTTCCAGTAACTGAACGATGGCCAGTCGTCAGCAGCATCTGCCGTAACGCATGACACTTTTCCAGAGTACGGCCATTGGTTCGCTTACGCTTCGGAATCGGATCGTGATGCCGCCCATGGCAACGTTGTACGGCGCACCCGACGGGAGCGTGTCATCCCAACTCTACGAATACTACAGTCGGCGAGCCCGTGGGGGAGTTGGACTCATCATCGTCGAGAACACAGCTGTGACTCCGAGATCGGCTAATTATCCAAACACGCTTGAGATTCATCATGCGGGGTATGAGGAAGGCCTTACGCGGCTGGCGGCAGGTATAAAAAGCACTGGTGCAGGAGCTGCGATACAGTTATTTCATCCGGGTCGACAGATGCATCCGAAATATACGGGCAATTCGTTGGTGGCTCCATCTGCGATCCCTTGCCCGGTGATGAAAGCTGTACCTTCAGTATTAAGCGCTACAGAAATACGCCGGTTGGTTGCTGACTTTGTAGCAGGTGCAGTTCGGGCCAAGCGGGTCGGTTTCGATGCGGTCGAGATTCACGCCGCTCATGGCTATCTCGGGGCACAGTTTCTCTCACCACTGTCCAATCACCGGACAGATGCCTATGGCGGTAGCAGCGAACGTCGGGCCCGGTTTGTTCTAGAAATTGGCAGTGGCATTCGTGAAGCGGTCGGTGATGCCTTCCCGGTTCTATTGCGTTTTTCAGCGGACGAAAAACTCGATGGTGGGCTGACCTTAGATGCGGCACGTCGCCTGGTCCCGCTGTTTGAGAGGGCGGGATTTTCTGCATTGCACGTGTCCGCCGGGTGTTATTCAAGTATGGAATGGATCGTGCAGCCCTACCTGCAGGAGCATGCGTGCCTTGGTGACCTGGCTAGGGCCATTCGTCAGGCGTCTGACCTTCCTGTGATTGCGGTAGGTCGTATCGTCGATTTGGATGCAGCCGAACGCCTCCTCCAAGATGGATCTGCAGATTTGGTATCCATGGGACGAGCCTTGATTGCAGACCCTGACCTACCACGTAAAGCGACAGAGAAGAACGCCTCGGCACTACGACCGTGCCTGGGTTGCAACGTCTGCATTCAGTTTGTTGGTGTCAAACAGACGCGCTGCGCTGTCAATCCGGAAATGGGTCAAGAAACGACTCAGGTACCGGACCCGGAACCGGGCCATATCGTGGTGATCGGCGGTGGACCTGCGGGTCTGGAAGCGGCGCTCACAGCCGCTGATCGCGGTCGGCAGGTGACATTACTCGAGCGCGAAAGTACTCTGGGGGGGCAACTCAAGCTGGCAGCCGGTTTTGCGTCCAAGCCGCATTTTCAACGATTGTTGGACTACTATTTAGAACAAGTCGATCGTGCGGAAATCCAGATTCATTTGGACACGGTAGTGAATCTGGACCTGGTCCGGTCACTCCAGCCGGACAGCCTGATTGTGGCGACCGGGGGTGTACCAAGGCCGTTGATTCTGGACGACAGCACACCGCACGAGCATGTGGTTCAGGCGACTGAAATTCTTGCCACACGTGAGTCGCTGACCGGTGAAGTGGTGGTTGTCGGCGGCGGGCTTGTCGGCCTGGATGTTGCCGAGGTTCTGTCAACGACCGCTGATCGGATAACCATCATCGAGAAGGGGTCACGGGCCGGCAGTGCATTGGAATGGAATCTGTGCAAAATGCGCCTGGCGTCGCTCAGGCACTACGGTGTGAACATTATGTTGCGGTCACAGCTGATACGCTGCGAGAGATCGGCTGTTATGGTTTGTAACCCATCGGGAGGCGAGCAACGAATACAGGCTGACGTCCTGGTTCTTGCCCTGGGGTCAGTCCCCGAAAACCCACTGCCTCAGTTGGCGGAGGCTTTGTCCTGCCCACAAACGTTTATCGGTGACTGTCGAAATCCGGCCGGACTCACCGAGGCACTGGGTCAGGGCCGGTTGGCTGGGCGGATGAGCATCAGCCACAACGCTTAATCTGATTTCAGAACGACTCGAAAACTGACCAGATCGCCTGATCAGGTGGTTATCAACGTCCGTGGCACCAGTCGTTCGTTGTCCCGAAATTGACGGCCGGTTTTCGACATCGGGGCGCCGTCCAGTCTCACCACGTCTGCGGTGAAATCGAAACTGCCTTTCATAAAGGCAGAGCCAACGCCATAGGCGTCGGTAGGTACTTGTTCCGATTCAAATGATGCAATTTTTTCGACATCAAAACCGCCAGAAACCACGATCCGCACGCGTCCGAACCCGGCATCGTCCAGTGCCTGACGTACATTGCGGACCAGCGCTGGGTTTACACCGGTCTTATTGGTAAGGTCGGTTGCATCTTTGAGTGATACATCGACCATCGATTCAGAGGTATCGAGTCGAACACCCCAGAGGCGATCACCCATCGCATGAGCCACTTCCAGTGAGGTATTGACGCAATCGTTGTCAAAATCAACTAGAGCCACCAGTGGTGTATCCGGAAAGGTCTCCGCGAACGATCTTGTTGCCTCGACCGTGCTCCCGTCGCAAGCGGCGATCAGGGAATGCGGTATGGTGCCTGCACCCTTCATCCCCCACCACTCGCCCTGGGCATCTGTGGAGACAGAGGCGGCACCACCAATCGAGGCCGCATAGCCATCTCCGCCTTGTACAGCCCAGTGGTCGAAACGCGCTGGAAAGAAGAAAACCGGCTTGGTGTTGGCCGCACGGGCAACCTGTGCGACGTTGGTTGAAATTCGTGTCCGTCGTGCGAGCACACCCAGATAAAGAGTTTCCAGGTGTATAAATTCTGAAAGCGGTCCTTCAATCAGCAGTACAGTCTCCCACGGCACAATCGAGTCACCATCACGCAGAGAGCTGACACTGATCTGGTCGAGTTCGCTGACCCATTCTTCATCGAGTGCGGTTTCGATTCGTTTTCGCTCGTCCAGGGCTTCGCGAAGCTGCTCTGGATCAGCGCGATAGAGCGAACGGATCCGTCTTTTCAGCTCTATGTAGCGATCGAACAGTTCAAATGCGTGGTTGGAATCCCGGTAATGGCCAATCCCAAGCATCAGTATCGCCAGTGCTTCCTCGATTCCGCACACCACGGCTTCACCTTTTTGAAACACCTGTACAGTTGCTGTATTGCTTCGATGACTGGTCTCAAGTGTTCGCTTGGCGCGCCAGAAGTAAACGTCGCTGCGATAACCCCTGCGGATCTCGTGAACCGGGAGGTCGAAAATCTCCGTGGGTATGGTGATTGGCAGCGCTTCAGGAGTCATGATCGGTAAACTCGGGACCGGCGTTACTGCGTAAACCGGTTGCTATCGTGATCAGGCGGTCTGACCGACGAACGTAATAACAGAAAAACTTATCATATGGCGTATCATAGCGTTCATCCACATTCGGTTCATTGGTATCATGACGGTGTTTGTGCCAGCAGGAGGATTTACACCATGATGGTGCCATCGCTGTTTGTGGTCCAAGGGAGATCGACATGTCCTTTTCTTTGACTGGGTTTGTGCAATCCGCACGCTCTGCGGCGGCTGAGACACGGCCTGTGGCGGCTGTTAGAACACTTATGTCGCAGACATTCGCAGATCCTCAGGCCATCGCCAAGGCGGTCGGTTCCTCTATTTCGGAGGATGAAATTCTGTACGAGGATGACGAGGTTTCGGTTTACTGGGTGCGTTTTGCACCACACGAGCTGGTACCCCCCCACAATCATCGGATGCACGCATTTCTGGGTGTCTATGAAGGGACCGAGGTTAATCTGCTTTACCGGCAGGCAGAATCAGGCCAGTTGGAACTGGCCAAGCGTCGGGTTCTGAATCCTGGAGATACGATGTCGATCGGTGGTGATGGTATACACGCGGTTCATACCGAGGATGCGATGCCAAGCCTTGGGTTTCATATTTACCTGGGACGATTAAGCACGGTTTCACGTGATCTTTTTGACGCGGAAACAGGCCGCTCCATGCCGTTTACCGATGAAAATTATCAGCTGCTCCTGCGACCCATGGTGTGACCGCGGCGGGTTCAGGGTCAGCTGACACGATGCTGGGCAATCCAGCGGAATAGCGGGGAACATGATAGACCGAATAGCGACCGAGTTACCGTTAAAGGCTGTGGAGGCCGTTGAGGCGGGTGTTCGAACGGTCTGGAGTGATGGCCGGAAATCGTTTTTCCACTCTATCTGGCTTCGAGACAACTGCTACTGTAGTCAATGTGGTGACGCAACTATCGGTCGCCGTACCACACGGTTGTCTGACATTGCGTTAACCATATCAGCGGATACGGTTTGCATCGATGATACCGGCAGCCTGAGCATCAAATGGTCAGATGGGCATAAGAGCTGTTTTGACAATGGTTGGCTTCAAACACATGCTTACGATGATAAGTCCCGTTGTTGCCGCTCATTTTCATCTCTGCTTTGGACTGGCGAGTTCAGAAAAGCGCCGGTACGGGTGCTGTACTCGAACGTGTTAGACGATGATGGCGCCTTTCTTGAAATGTTGCACGACATTCGGGACCACGGAATCTGTTTTCTGGACGATGTGCCACAGAATCCTGATGCGCTGGAGCAGTTGGCCCGCCGGATCGGACCCCCACAGGAGAGCAATTTCGGTCGAGTTCAGGACCTCATTGTAGATCGCTCAAAGAGAAGTATCGCCAATGATGTTGCCGCGCTGAAACCACATACAGACGAACCTTATCGGGCATCACCGCCGGGCCTACTCATGTTTCACTGCCTGGAAACCGATATAACCGGTGGTGGTGGATCGATTTTTCTCGACGGGTTTGAAATTGCTGAAACGTTACGCGCCGAGGACCCGGAGGCATTTGATTCACTGACCCGAAATCGACAATGTTTCCGCCGACATTTCACTGGTGATGTTAACTTGATTACCGAGTTTCCGGTCATTTCTTTGGATGAGTTCGGTCACATCAATGGTGTGCGGATTAATGATCGTGTGGGTGCACCGTTGTCGATCCCATCACAAGAAGTGCCGCAGTACTATCGCGGCATGCAGCGGTTGCTGAGCCTGTCGGAGGATCCGGCCCGTTGCATTGTGAAGATACTGAGACCCGGTGACGCCGTCATCTTCGACAATCACCGGGTGCTGCATGGCCGTACCGCTTTGACCATAACCGGCCGGCGATGGTTGAGATGGATACAAGTGAAGCGTGGTGATTTTCACAGTACGCTTAGAATCACAGCCGAGAAGTTGGCTGTGCCTTCCGATCTGCGGCCGTTGCACCGGGGAGCTTATGGTTGAGCCTCAAAGCTCGACAACCGGCGGTGGTCTGATCGTCACCGGGGGCAGTCGTGGTATCGGGGCAGAGATCTGCCGCCTGGCCGCACAGCGAGGGTGGTCGGTCTGTGTGAACTACAGGAATTCACATGATGAGGCGGCAGCTGTGGTGGATCAGATCAGAACTTCAGGTGGTGTGGCTGTGGCAGTGCAGGCCGATGTCTCGGTTGAGGCCGAGGTGTCGACGATGTTTGACCAGGTAGAACAAGACCTTGGCCCGGTAAAGGGCCTGGTAAATAATGCCGGTGTCAATGGTGGCGGAACCCGTGTCGATGACCTGGACGCAGACGCATCTCGACGAGTGTTCGAAGTCAATGTACTGGGTACCTTTCTGTGTGCAAAGTATGCCGTCAAGCGAATGGCCAAGCGCCATGGGGGCTGCGGTGGGGTAATAGTGAATGTCTCCTCGGCGGCATCCAAACACGGCGGGCCTGGCACTTATACCGACTATGCCGCATCCAAGGGGGCTATTGACACATTCACTGTCGGTCTGGCAAAAGAGCAGGCTGAGGAGGGGATACGGGTCAACTGTCTAAGACCAGGAGCAACGATGACAGAGTTGAGTGTGGACTGGGCCCAGCAGAATCCACAGTGGCTGGACTGGGTCATCGAACAGATCCCGATGCGTCGGCCAGCCCAGGTCGAGGAAGTTGCCCGTGCCGCGATCTTCCTGTTGTCTGATGATTCTTCTTACGTGACCGGCGCCACGCTGGATGTCTGTGGCGGATGGGTAAGCCCCTGACGGGCCGCAATCGATCCAGGGTAAATATCATGCCAGCAATAAATTCTAAGATTAATGTTCGACCAATGTCTGTACACATTGGTGCGCAGATCGAAGGCGTTGACCTTGCTCAGCCGCTCTCATCGGAAACAGTCAGCATGATCCGTCAAGCACTTCTAAAATGGAAAGTCGTGTTTTTTCGAGACCAGCATCTTGACCATTCCCAGCACGTTAAGTTTGCGCGCCATTTTGGCGCTTTAACACCGGGGCACGTTGTCTTCGGCCATGACGAGACCTATCCTGAAATCTACTCGGTGAGCAAATTCAGAACAGCAACCCAGAATGCGGCTCCACCCACGAGCCGACCTTGGTCTGGCTGGCACACTGACGTTACTGCTGCACTCAACCCACCCGCAGCGTCTATTCTTCGCGGTGATGTCGTGCCGCCCTATGGCGGCGATACCCAGTGGACCAATCTAGTTACAGCCTACGAAAATTTGTCACCGACATTCCGGGAGATGCTTGATGAGTTACGCGGGGTTCACCGATTCGAAGCGCAAGCTGCCGCGGACGGGGAAAGTGTTAAGGAATTTGAGGCGCGTGTAAATAGACGACTGATGGTCAGTGAACATCCTCTGGTCACTGTTCACCCGGAAACCGGCGAGCGGGTGCTGTACTGTAGCCCGAGTTATATTAAATCGATTACCGGTTTGACTCCCCGTGAAAGTCAGCAAATTATGGAATTGCTCTGGGAGCACGCAATACGCCCTGAGTTCACGGTACGATTCAGATGGGAGAAGGGCAGCATTGCTTTCTGGGATAATCGTGCAACGGCCCATCTGGCACCCAGTGACATTTACCAGACTGATTTTGACCGACAGTTCTATCGAGTCACGCTACTCGGAGAGGTGCCTACGGCAGTAGATGGTTCAACGTCCCGAGCAATTGAGGGGAAGCCGATTGAAGCGGTGTCGTCGTGATAGGCGATGAACTGATGTTGATGCACGCTTAATGCAGCAGAAACAGCGGGCGTTCTTTCAACTGGCCCGGGCTGTGCCGACCACAACCTGGAGCGCGGCGGATCCGATGACGCTGCGTCCCGGGCTCAAGAGTGTAGTTTTCCTGTTGGTCGGATTATGGATCTTTGGCATGGGTCACGCCTCGCTCATTGTGTCGGGTCTGGGTGTCAGCCCGTGGACAACCCTGGCGCAAGGTGTCTCTGCACAGACCGGGTGGTCTATCGGAGCCTGCGTATTGGTTGTGGGTGTTCTGGTTCTGATGACCTGGATTCCGTTACGGGAGCGACCCGGGATGGGCACGATTGCGAACATCATCGTGGTCGCAATTGCGATCGACGTCACGATACCGATGCTTCCACAGCCAACCGGCTTCGCTATGGCGATGGCGCAGAGTTTGCTGGGTATTTTTCTGCTGGCTTTTGGCAGTGCTTTGTACCTCACAGCCAACCTTGGTCCAGGTCCTCGTGACGGGCTGATGACGGGTATCCAGAAGCGTACAAATTATCCGATTGGCTGGGTTCGAACCGGGCTTGAGATCACGGTGTTGATTGTTGGCTGGCGACTCGGTGGCGTAGTCGGTATCGGTACTCTGATGATGGCTTTTGGGGTTGGACCTCTGGTTGCCGTTTGCCTTTCCGTGGTTGACCGCTTTGGTGGTGTTGCCAATGAGAGATCTGACCCTGGATGATATTCTGACTGGTAACTGCTGTTTGGGAGTGCGGGAGTCGATGGGGTACTCTGAAAACTGGCCGTCGCTTAGTCAGACAGTTACAGCGTTAGGGTTGAAAGTACAAAAGACTGAAATGCAGCGGTGAGACCGACGGGCGTTATTATTTACTGCGAGGTTTGTGGATATGCAATTTAGAATTAAATCGATAGACCAGTGGTTTACTGAGTACGGCGAGAGTCATCGGAATGCGACCAATAAGGCAATACACTGGATCTGCGTACCGTTCACGTATACCCTGTTGGGCCTGTTATGGGCACTGAGTCCCTACGCACTGCTGGTTTTCTCTATCGTGGCTTTGGTGTTTTACCTCACCTTGTCGATGCTGATGAGCCTTGTCATGCTGTTGGCGGTGATTTTCATGGCTTGGAGCTTCACATTGTTTTCACGTGAAGCATTGGTGATCAGTTGTGTCGTCATTTTTGTGCTGGCCTGGATCGGCCAGTTCATCGGCCACAAGATCGAGGGCAAGAAGCCATCTTTTTTCAAGGATATCCAGTTTCTGCTGGTCGGCCCGATCTGGCTCCTGGGATTCCTATTCAAACGCTACGGTTGGGCCTACTGACCAGGAAGGCGCTTGTCTGAGATGCGTTTAATTTGATCTTTCAGATCCGGAATTTGAGTCGTCAGGCGTTCAAAGTCGACGGTCTCCAGGACCAGGAGCCGGCAGTTGGTGAGCGATAATATCGTCGCAGTGCGGGGAATGTTTTCAACCAGGGCAATCTCCCCGAAGAAATCACCCTGCTTGAGTCGCACTGGATTAGGGGTTATGTCGACCTCAACTTCCCCCTCCATAATAAAGTACATGGAGTCAGCGATATCTCCACGTCGCACGATTACCTGGTTGGCAGATACACTGCGGGGCTTGAGTAGTTGAGCGACTGACGCGATCGCATTAGCGTCTAGACGTGCGAACAGCGGTACCCGCGCTACGCTTTGCCAGTTAACGACAAAGTCACGCTTTCTCAGTTCTTCAGCGAAACCTGAAGCCAGAATGCCTGCAGGTACGGCAAACATCGCGATGCCGAACACCATCGCGATGCCACCGACTATTCGGCCAATCGGGGTAATCGGCGCCATATCTCCAGAACCGACTGTTGCCATCGTACTGATCGCCCACCAGAGACTGTGCGGGATGGAAGCGAAGTACGCGGGTTGTGTCTCGTATTCGACCATGTATATCACGGTTGCAGAACACACCAGCAAAATACCCAGGACCACCAGTGCTGCATAAATCGAGCGTCCTTGGCGGGCAACCACCGCAGTCACCAAGGAAAGTCCGGGTACGTAGCGGGAGAGTTTGAACAGGCTGAGCGCAGCAGTAAGTTCGAACCAATGAGGTGAAATCGGATATAACAGATTAGCCCAGGCAGGCAGCACCACCAGTAAATCCACAAGGCCAAGTGACGAGCGAAGATAGGCTAATCTGGAACCGGAAACCTCGTCTTTTTGGGCTGCGTCTGGGATAGCGTTTTCGAATGCGTGAGCCGCACCTTCAGGTGCAACCCAGAAGCGGGCAACAAGTTCAATGGTAAGAACGGCCATCGCTGCCATACGAACGGTGTTCATGATCGCATCGGCGACCAGATCGAATCTGGGAAGCGTCTTGATCATCGCGATGGCGACAACCGCAGCAACAGACAACAAGATGAGTGCTTTGACTACGTTATGGGTAAGTGGACGACTATCGCTATACAGAATCTGATAGATCTGAGTACGCATCTTAGCCAGCACCGTGCATTAATTATTGTTAGCTGGGGGGATGTGTGTTGCTGCCGGCTGAATGGTTGCAGCAGGTTTAATCAAACAGCAATGGGTTCCAGTGTCTGGAGAAGTGCGTCCTGCTGTTCTTGGTTTTTGTAGCCCTGGGAACTTACAAATCCTTCCACAGACATGTCCATGGTGGTAACCGCCTGTTTCAGGGTAGCCGACGCTGTTTCCGTTTGTTCAGCTTTGGCCAGCGCAGCGGCGAGGTAAAACAGGCTGTTTCGGGTCGGTACTTTGACTTTACGTAGACTTTCAATCGCGTTTGTGTAGTTTTCCAGCCAGTAGTAGCCCATGCCTTCGTCCTCAAACAGCACATCCGGACAGAATGGGTCCACCCGCATCGCTCGGTGTATCTCGTCCAGCGCCTGCTGTGGTTCTCCGAGATAGATCAGCAACGAGGCATAGCGAGACCGGATGTAAGCATCACTGGGACAGAGTTCGACGGCGCGTTCGTGGTGATACGTCGCAAGGTCGAAATCTCCTGTGACTAGTTTGATAGCGCCCATGATCCGATGTGCTTCCGGATCATTGGAGTCGATCTCGAGCGCCCGGGTCACGCTGGCCGTACAGTCGTCAAACCAGCTGTCGTCAAAATCGTCCGGATACCAACCAGCTGTGTTGGCCATCGAACAGGCTCGCCAGGCATGAGCACGGGCGTAGTTTGGATCAATCTCGATGGCTTTGTTAAAAAGCTCATGCGCTTTACGGGCATTTTCTCCGGCGGTCATGCTGCGCCGGTGGTATTCCAATCCCTGCAGGACAACATCATAGGCCGCCAGATTCTCAGGTCGGTTACTGGTGAGTTCCTGAAGTGCATCTGCTTCTACCCTGCCAACGATTGTGGATACAATCGTTTCAACCAATTCGTCCTGAATGTCGAAGATCTCATCCATGGTGGTGTCGAAGTTGTTCGACCATACTGTGTTTTCTCGATCGGCTGAGATCAGGCTCGCACTGATCCGCATTTTGGGCCCCAGTTTTCTGACACTGCCTTCGAGAATGTAACGCACACCAAGCTCCCGGCCGATCTCTTTCGGGCTGCTAGACTTGTCCTGGTAGGCAAAACTGGCGTTGCCCGAGACCACCGTCAGCTTGCGGAACCGTGACAGGGCCGAAATCAGGTCTTCTGAAAAGCCTTCGCAAAAATAGGCCTGTTCTTCATCCTTGCTTAGGTTCTTGAATAACTTAACGGCGAGCGAGCCTGCCTCAGCACGCTCGACTTTTACCTGCGGTGCCTCGGTATGCTGGACGTAGCGCGTTGCACCTCGTTTCTCGATCACAAAGTAGGCCTGAACCGGATACTCGATGTTTTTTAATACTAGCTCACCGGCATCCTGGTAGGAGACCTGTATCTTCCGACTGACCATGTCGAGTACCGACTTGGAAATGCAGATACCATCGGGTTTCGCTTCGGCTTCCAGGCGCGCAGCAATATTGACGGCATCACCATAAAGGTTGTCCTGGGATACCATGACATCGCCGATATTGATGCCGATGCGGAACACCATTTTCTTTTCTTCTGGGACGTCATCGTTCATGGCCTGCATCTTGCCCTGCATCTGAACCGCACATTCGGTGGCTTTGATAGGGCTTGGAAATTCGGCGATTACGCTGTCGCCGGCGCTGCCGAAAATGGTGCCGCCGTGTTCAGCGATCACACCGTCAATCACCAGCCGGCGTTGCTGCAGTAATTCAAGCGTCATTTCCTCGTTAGCGGCCATCATTTTGCTGAATCCGACCACGTCAGAGGCAAGTATCGTGCTTAGTTTTCTTTCCATTTCGATCCGACTACCGATAGGTGTCTAACAGCCAGTGTTTTATGTCGCACAGTTTGTACATCCAGTCAACCTGCCGGTAGACAGCATCAGTGTCAGGGCTTGCTTGTCGCTGGGCGAGACATCGGATCACCTGACCAATAGTGCGGCAGGATTTCTTCTATTTGTCTGTGTCTTGGGTAGAGTCACGCCCTGCCCAGTAGACAAGGCCAAGGCCGACCACGCCCAGTAGGACGAAACCTGTGATGAGCGGAAGCTGGGTGCCGTCATAGGCACGGCCGAGGGGAATTCCAACCAGAATCGCGACGAACGAGGAAAAGAAACCCACAACAGCCGCCCCCAGGCCCGCAATCTCGCCAAGCGGTTCCATGGCGAGTGCGTTGATGTTACCGATACAAAGACCGACACCAAAAAAGCACAATGCGCCCCAGACCATGAATCCAATCAGGCCCGGATCAGCGACTGAAAGACAAATAACAAGATATACCAGCGAGACTACGGGGCTGCAGGCCATGGCGAGCCGGACGATTTTTTTCATCCCAAAGTGCATCACGATCTTCGAGTTCAGGAGTGATGCGATGCCCAGAAAAAGAGCCAGTACGGCAAACAGGTAGGGAAACCATTTCCCAACGCCGAAAGCATCCTGAAAGATCTGCTGGATTGAACTCAAAAATCCTATAAAAGCACCGAACATGGTGCCGATCGCCAGGCTGTATCCCAATGCGGCGCGACTGCGGTAGACGGTGACAAAGCCGCTAACTAGCGTTGCGAGCCTCATCGGTCGGCGATGTTCGTCGGCCAGTGTTTCGGGCTGGCGCAACAGCAACCAGAACAGACCCAGCACACCAAAACCAATGAAGCTGCCAAAAATATAGCGCCAGCCCACAAGCAGCATGATGGCCTGACCCAGTGCCGGTGCGAGGGTAGGTACCAGAATAAAAATACTCATCGAGATCGACATGATCCGTGCCATTGACCGGCCGGAGTAAAGATCACGCACCATAGACATGCTCACAGTCCGTGGGCCAGATGCGCCGACACCCTGTAGTACGCGGCCTAGCAGCAATACAGAGAAGCTCTCAGCGATCACCGACACGAAGCAGCCGATGAGAAACAGCGATAGCCCTGCAACAATGACCCGTTTACGGCCAAAGGCATCGGACAGCGGCCCGAACAACAACTGACCAAAGGCGTTGCCGAGCAGAAAGAGGCCAATCACGAGCTGGGTATCGTTCGGGTCGCTGACGGCAAGGTCAGCCCCGATCTGGGGTAGGGCCGGCAGCATCGCATCAATGGAAAGCGCCACCAGACTGGTCAGCAGCGCGATGAGCGACGCAAACTCTGCGACGCTCATGCGGTCACGCGAAGGACTCATTGTATTTAACGCACTGCGAGCCAGTCAGCGACCGGCCACAGATGCAATGATGAAGTGAGGGGTATGTTAAGCGGTGCCAGCTTTACGTACAGGCGATTTCAATATCTCGTCTATCTGGGTACCGTGCCAGCCTTGCTCACGTTTTTCCCAGTAACGCGTTTGTAATTGACGCGTGACAGGTCCTGCTTCGCCGTTGGCCACGGGTTGGTTACTGATGCGGGTCACCGGCATGATGCCGCCTGCAGTCGTGCTGGCAAACACCTCGTCCGCGTCGCGGAGTTCGTCCGGATGGATCTTACGCAGTTCAAACCCAATGCCTTCGAGTGTACACAGTTCTAAGACCACACCTCGTGTTACGCCTTCCAGAACGTTGTGATCGGGACTGGCCACTTTGCCGTTCTTGACCAGCAGAATGTTATAGCCCGAGCCCTCAGTCAGGTAGCCGTCGGGCCCGCACAGGATTGAATCATCACAACCTTCATCAAGCGCCTGGAAGCGGGCCTGTACAAGGTCCGCGCGGTTGTAGTTCTTGATCCGCTGATCCACGGCTTTCGAAGAGACCCGCTCGAAGGAACTGAGATACAGGTTTGCGCCGTTGCGGCACTTATCCTCACCCCATATCCACACATACGGGATGGCATACGCAACAAACTTGCTGTCAGACAACCTGGGATCTACGGTGCGGCTTGAAAGCACACCACGAGACATTTGCAGTTTGACGTAAGCGTTCGAGTGGCCGGAACGCTGGACACATTCGGCACAGATCTCTCGGATCTCGTCGCGGTTGTAGGGGCTTTTCAGCTGAAACCGGTCGACCGACTTTTGAAACCGGTCGAGATGTTCCTCGAGCATGAAGAACCAGTTGTTCCAGGTGGAGGTCACGTCATAGGCGGTGTCACCCCAGACAAATCCCACATCAAAGATAGACATTTTTGCATCGGCCGGTGATACAAAGTCATTGTCAATAAAAACGGTTCCGTCGGACATTGTGCCCCCCAAGTTTGAAATTCGCTGTTGATCTGCAGCCTCTATTCGACATCATAACAGAGCCCACCAGTTATGCCCCTCCACGAGGTCTGGCCGCAGTATCGCCAGTTCATTGCGAATTCGGTCCCGTGCACCGCGGGCGCCAACTGCCACCAGCAGCATGTCGAAGTCAAGGTCCGGAAGCGCGTCGGGGGGTAAAACAGGAACACCAGAACGAACGGTCGACTTTGTAATATCGATTACCGCAATGACCCGATGACCGCCGGTTTTCAACCAACGCAACCACGGCCGCCCACCCCGCACACCGGCCCAGAGAACAACGCAACGCGGTCTTAAGAGCACTGTCTTCTGAAGAAATTCGCGTCGACAGCTGTCGAATGCAGTTCGACTGTAGCGTGAATCGGTGCGCGTTAGCCGGTCAGCATGATCCCGAATCGAGACGACCTCATGTGCCACATTAGCAATACGGAAGCCATCTGCCACCAGTCGAAGCCACAAGTCATAGTCTTCGGGTATCTCGCCGCTGCGATAACCACCGGTATGCTCGATGTGGGTGGCTTTGAATGTGACGGCAGGATGCAGTAGTGGGCTTTCAACCAGGAGCTCGCGGTGTGGATCGTCGAGCTGATTGATCCAGTCAACATAGAGTTGCATGCCTTTGGGTACCGGCCCACGGTCTGTAAAAAGTGTGGCCCGGCCGCCGACCGCAGCGAGGCCTGAGTCAGTATCAAGCGCCGCGATCTGATGCTCCAGTCGACCGGGCAGTGCGATGTCGTCGGCATCCAGACGGGCGATATATTGGCCGCGGCACTCTCGCCGCCCGTGCTCAAGCGCCGCAACCAGACCCTGTTTTCTCTGGTGCAGTATCCTCAGTTTTGGATGAGGCGTGAGTGCCTCAACTGCACCATCAACGCTACCGTCGTTGACCAGTACGACCTCATCCTCGCTGCCGCACTCAGCTAGCGCAGATATCACGGCCTGGGCAAGCCAGCTGCCGCCATCACGTACGGGGATCAGCCATGAACAGCGCATCGAGCCTTCCCCGCCTGGCTACGGTTTAAACCGTTCTCAATAGTTTTGATAGCCCAATAACCCGTCGGCATCATCAAGGCCGTCGACCAATGTGCGCCCGACCAGGTTCGACAGCGTTTCAGTGGTACCGCCGCCGAGCGAACCATAACGTGCACAGCAGTATTGACGGGCCACCAGGAACTCCTCGACAAAACCATAGCCACCATGAATCTGTACGGCCTCGCTGGTGACTCGAAGGGACATCTGGTTGCAGGTCATTTTGGCCAGAGCTGCAAGTACCGGGTCTGGAAACGGGTCAGCACTGGCGCAGGCACGGTAAAGCAGACTCCGCGATGCTTCAATATCCCGATACATCTCTGAAACCTTCCAGCGCATGCCCTGAAAATCGCCGATACGTTGTTCATAGGCTTCACGATTACGCATATACCGAATCGACTCTTCCAGTGCACCCTCTGCTAGACCCAGTGAAATACTCGCGTTCATGCAGCGTTGAATATTAAACGCCGAAATCAGGTCTTTAAAACCACCTGCGTCGATCAGTAACTGATCGGCAGGCACCCGGCATTGGTCAAAAACCACTTCTGACAAGTATTCTCCGCCGATCGTGTGGTAGGCACTGTTGATGGACATACCTGGCGTATCTCGTTGAACGTAGACACCGCCGATGCCGTCGATTCCCGGTGTATCACCAATGCGGGCGAATACGACAAATCCTTCGGCAACGTCGGCCCGGCTAATCAGTGTTTTGCTACCTGAAAGAATCAGTTCGTCCTGTTGGCGACTGACTTTGCTCCGCATCCGGCCCAAATCGGTGCCCGCATCGGGTTCAGTCATGCAGATCGAGAGTACGGCTGATCCTGCAGCGACCCGGGGGAGTATGTCCTGCTTGATATTCTCTGGTGCAAAGTGCGCGATCATGCGGGTTTGGGTTCCCACTTCACCCAGCGTCGCCATGGCAGTGACGTAGCAGACTTTGGCGATTTCTTCGAGAACCAGTGCAGCATCGAGTACCGATAATTCAAGTCCACCGTAGGCTTTTGGCACAGACATGCTGAGCACACCGATCTCGGCCAGGTCGTGCATGTTTTCCCAGGGAAATGTACCGTCCTGCCATTGCTGCCATCGATCTTTGAACCGTTGCTGTGCCAGTCGTCGCACGGACATCACCATGTCACGCTGGGTGTCGGTCAATCTGAATGTGAGAATCTCTTCATCCATCCTATCGTTCCAGTTGAGAAGCGTATGTACACAAAAATTAGGTGGTCATTGCCTCGATCAGGCTTTCGATATTGTGATGCACTGCCGCTCCGGCCCCCGCCAATGCGGCAGCTTTCGCAGGAAAGCTGCCATGATGGCCATGAACCAGGGCGCCGGCGTGCCCGAGTGTTTTGCCAGACGGTGCAGTAGCACCAGCGATCAGGCAATGGCAAGGTTTATCAAAGGCACGGTCGTTTAGCGCCGCAGCCAGTTCCTCCTCTTCAGCACCACCGATTTCGCCGACCACAACAACCGATTCAGTATTGGGGTCAGTTGTAAAGTAGTCTAGCAGTTCTGCAAATCGTGTCCCCTTGACCGGATCACCACCGACGCCGATCCAGCTACTTTGCCCGAGGCCCTCGCGTACCAGGCGGTAGCAGACCTCATAGGCCAGGGTGCCGCTTTTGGACATGACACCCACCGACCCGCGGGCTAAAGCGATCTCCGGCATGAAGCCTAGTTTAATTATCCCGGGCACCACGATGCCAGGCGTCGAAGGACCGACCCAGATGGCCCCGAGCTCCGTGGCTTTACGAAGAATGCGGGCGCAATCATGTACCGGCACGCCCTCGGTCACAGTAACCAGCAATTTAATACCCGCCGTCAGTGCTTCGCAGGCTGCATCGGCAACCCTGCTCGCCGGCACAAACTGAATCGCCGTCACGGCGCCGGTGGCGTCGACAGCGCCGGCGCAGCTAGGGTAGATATCGACCTCGTCGTTGGGCCCAGTGGATCGACCGGGCGATACACCAGCCACAATCCGTGTGCCATGTTGTTTCATCACCGTGATGTGGTGTCTCGCCGTGCGGCCGGTCGCGCCCTGAACAATAACCGGCGTATCGGCACTGAGTAGATCGTTCAGAATCACGGCAAGGTCTGTCCAACCCGTGTACGGGTATCGTCCAGGGCAGGCGAAAGATCCCGGTGTAAGGAGATCTGTAGCGAGGAAGCCCGCAGTAGGGCACTCGCCTCTTCCTGGTTGGGGCCGATAAGCCGGGCGATCACCGGTAGGTGAGGCCGGGGCAGTCTGTCCATGGCCTGTATCAGTAGTCGGGCAAACACGCCGAGGTCGGTGATGCCGCCAAACACATTGATCAAAATAACCTTGGTATTTATTCCATCGCTGATCCAGGTAAGCACATCAATCAGGCGCTGTGGATCATCGCGCAGGCCCCCGGTACGGATATCACAAAAGTTGTACGGCGACAGGCCGCGATCATGGAGTTCATCACACAGCATCATGCTGAGTCCGGCGCCGGTTGTCAGCAGGCCGACAGTACCCTGGAGGTCGGTCACAACAAAATCAAACCCGTGTTTGTGTTTGAGAACAGCTTCTGGATAATCGATTGCACGGTCTACAAGAAATCGCTCGAGGTGCGGTTGTCGAGTGAACGCATTGGCATCGAGAACGACCTTGGCATCACCCAGCAGACAACTTTGATCGGGCAATATGAATAACGGATTAATCTCAACCAGCAGTGCTTCAAGCCCAAGGAACGCATCAGTGAGACGTTCAAGGATTGTAGCCAGCGTCCGGTTATCAGCGTTAAGCGCGTTGAAGAGTGGTATGCCCGCCGTGACGATGTCAGCTGGATCAGGTCTAGCTGAGGCCCGATGCAATTCTTTTCCTTCAGACACTGAGGATTCGATCTCCACCCCGCCGGCTGGCGAGACCAGAATATCCGCAAGACCTGTAATTGAATTGAGTGAGAGGCTGAGATAGCACTCACGCGTGGCATCGACTATCGATTCGATTCGGCAGCCCTGGACTGGCACACCATTGACAAGCTGTGAACAGAGTTCTTGAACGATACTTTCAAGTTGAGCTCGATCTTCACAGGGGCGGATGCCGCCCGCTTTTCCACGCCCACCAGTCGCAGCCTGTGCTTTGACGATCCAGGGGCCGTCCGGCAGCCTGTTGTCGGTAACCTCATCCCCTGCTTTAACCCAAATGCCGGGGGGAATTGGCAGTCCGTACCGACCCAGCAGTGTCTTGGCGTCGTGTTCTAGTAGTAACATACGGTGGTCGCGAGATCAGCGATGAATTTCAGTATTATGGGTGAGATGGCCGAAATCTGTCGCCGGGACTCGAATCGGACTACTGTACTGAAATGACCAACTAGAGCGTTTCGTCAACCGGATACGGGATTGAAAGGAGTAAGCTGATGCCAAAACTAAATGGCGCGCAAGCGATAGTTGAAGGACTACTCGCACACGGTGTAGATACGGTGTTTGGTATTCCTGGTATCCAACTCGATCCTTTGTTTGATGCACTTCATGGATGCCGGGACAGGATTCGGACCGTGCATACCCGTCATGAACAGGGGGCCGCTTTCATGGCCATGGGTTATGCCCAGGCGACGGGACGACCCGGCGTGTTCACAGCCGTTCCCGGCCCGGGTATGCTTAATGCGATGGCGGCTGTGTCGACTGCTGTTGCAGCGGGCCAGCCGGTGCTGTGTATTACCGGTCAGATCCCGTCCTACCAGATCGGTGAAGAACTGGGTATCGCCCACGAATTACGCGACCAGTTGGCTGTGTCGCGTGGTGTGGTGAGTTGGTCCGAGCGGGCAGACCATCCACGCCAGGTGCCCGAACTGCTGGAGGATGCGTTCCGTGCAATGACCCAAGGCAGGCCCGGCCCCGCGGTCCTTGAGATGGCACCAGATCGACTGGCATTTACTGAACAGGTGGCAGTACGCGAATCGCCTTCGGGTGAAAGTATTTCCGAACCGGATTCCGGGCTGATCAAGCGGGCGGTGAAAAAACTGTGTGCAGCGCGGCACCCCATCATTGTGATCGGTGGTGGTGGAATAGCGGCCGGCGGGCCGCTCAAGCAGTTGGCAGAAAAACTCAGTATTCCAGTGATTTCTACGATCAGCGCCCGGGGTGTGCTGTCTGATGATCACCCGCTGTCTTTTACCTTCCTCACCGGACAGCATATCTGGGAACGCGTAGATGTTGCACTGGTGGTCGGGACACGGTTTACCGCACCGGCACTTGCCTGGGGGCGGCAGCAGGATATCGAGATAATTCGGATCGATATCGAGGAAGCTGCGATTAGGCGCCCGGTGCTGGCCGATATCGCACTGGTTACTTCAGCGGATAAAGGGCTGCAGGCGATTGTCGATTCGACACCAGCCCGAGATCTCGATCGAGCCGCATATCTAGAATTTTGCAATCAGGCCGCACAAGCAGTCGCTGACAAGTTGTCGACCCTGAAGCCGTTACCAGTGCTTGCCGGTGTACTGCGAGCGGCATTGCCTGAAGATGGTGTCGTTGTTGCGGATGTGACCCAGTTGGGTTCGTATGTTCGTTATGCACTGCCGGCGTATCAGCCACGCACTGTCATGGGCCCTGGATTCCAGGCAACCCTGGGTTATGCGCTGCCGGCTGCGTTGGGTGTGAAACTAGCCGATCCCGCCCGCCGGGTAGTTGCTGTGTGTGGCGACGGGGGATTTATGTTCACGTTACAGGAACTTGCTACCGCAGTGCACCATAACATTGCGGTGGTGATTGTTATTCTTGACAATGCCAGTTTCGGTAACGTAAAGACTATACAGGCGGCAAGCTATGGTGCTCGGCACATTGCTGTTGACCTGACTAACCCGGATTTCGTAGCGTTGGGTGAGTCTTTCGGGATTCGCTCATGTCGTGTTGAATCAGCGGAGTTGTTCGAAGTCGAGCTGACGCAGGCGCTTGCGGCTGACGCCCCCCGGTTGATTGTGGTGCCGATTGGAACAGTGCCGAGCATCTGGGATCTGATCAGGCGACCGCCTTCTCAGGGTGTGGCTGCGCACTGAACAACAGGCACTGAGCAGGTCTCAGGACTCGTCGTCCATCGATCGGATCTCGCGACGAATATCCTCCTCGCTCAATTGCCAGTCGTTGTCGAGTTCGGCTATCACCAGCGTCATAAATTTGCTCGAGAAGTTTCGGGCGTCGTCATCTCCCAGGCAGTCTGCAATCAGTGCCAGGGCCAGTTGGCGGGGCGAATCGCCTTCATATGACCACTCGAAGCCAAGATCGGTGAACTGCTCAAGGTCACACCGTGTATCAAGCGGTTCGCCATCCACGGTGACCATGATGCCGTCGATGGTGCGGCGGCCTTGGTAGTGCTTCATAGAGCGGGGTCGATCAGGATCGCCTGCCAGGCTCGCGGAACAGCCACATTGAAATCACCATGAACACCGCGAGGCCGGCACCAACCAGACCGACGGACATCTGGCCGTGGAGTATTTCAAAGTATAAAAACGCGGCGCCGACCACCAACGTAATGATGGAGACAATGATCTTAATATGGACGGGCATCGGGCGCGGTGCAGCAACTGAGCTTTACTAATACGTGATAGGCTCGGCGGCCGCGATATCCGGTCGCGGGGGCTGGCCCCGAAGGTTCGTCCGAACGTGACGCTGGCTGTAGCCGTTGAAAAGATGACCCAGCAGCCCTCTATCCAGATCAGATGTACCGAATAGCCAGTCGGCGACCGGAAAGGTGAGGTTCATATTTTTCTCCATCATCAGTCGTGAGTGATGATGGGCGGTATGGTGGCGGCGCAGCGTGTTGACCAGTGGCATGTGTCTGACAAACGAGTTTTCATCCACATGACAGCAAAAGTGCATGAACTCATAAATCAGGTAGATACTCGTTGTGGTGGAAATATAAAGCCAGCCGATATTGGGGGTTAGCAGGAAGTAGAACAACACTGCGCCTGGTATTGAGATCAGGATAAACACGACCAGTGCGTAAGGCGGAAAGAAAGTTACCCGCCAGTCTTTCTGGTCGCGAAAGCGCATCTCTGAGTCTGTGAAGAACTGGTGGTGCTGAAGCGTATGGCGGTTGTAGATGGCACGCAGGGCTTTTGATTTTTGTGGCCGGTGCATGATCTTGAGGTGCAGGTACCACTCAAAGATATTACAGCCGAGCAGAAATACCGGTACAGACAGCCATTCCCACCAGCGGACACTGTGAAGATGTTGGGCGTACAGCCATAACGCCGTGAGTCCAATGACATAAATCAGGAGTACGTGGATCGGCCCGTTGTACCAGCTGTCGACCCGCGACCGGTATTCCTGCCGATAATTACGCTGCCGTTCACTTAGCATGTGAGACGTCTCCCGTAGGGTGACCTGCTCAGGCTTGGCGGTACCCAGGGTGGTTACGATGATTAATAGCCTTTCAAATATATCAATTAGTGGGTTCCAGGAAAATACGTCTGTCGGGACTGCCCTACAGACTGTTGATCAGTTGCTGTCGAGCGCTGTAATTCCAGTGTTTCCTGCACAGACCGACCGAACACTCAACGGGTAGACCCGCTGGGGTCTCACAGTAACGGCTAAGGCGCTTGTGTACAGATCTCCTCGTGGAATTGAGCCATACGCTCTAGTGTTTCATTCAGTGTGTCGGAGCGAAAGTCAACAATCAACTCATGCACACCGAGTTCGCCGTACGTGCCAATGTCATCGACAACTTGTGAAGTGCTTCCCGAAAACGGACGCCGATCAGTGCCCGATACAGTGGTTGTGTTTTTATCGTAGAGAGGCGCCTTGAAGCAGATCGTAAGATCTTCATAGCGGCGGCCTTCGAGTTCGGTCAGTCTACGCAGTTCCTCGCAAGACTCAGCGAACTGTTTTGGTTGCAGCGGTACAGCTGGATTGGCGCCGACGGGATGCCAGCCATCGGCGAATCGAGCCACCCGGCGCAGCGCGGGCCGGCTGTGACCACCAATCCAGATCGGTGGATGCGGCTTCTGTATCGGCTTGGGCAGAAAGTGGAGCGCATCAAAGCGGTAGAACTCACCATCAAAACTAGCGGGTTCCTGCGTCCAGAGTGTCTTAAATATCTTAAGGTATTCGTCAGACAGTGTGCCGCGACGGTCAAACTCAAAGCACCCCAGCGTCTCGAATTCTTCACGCAGCCAACCGACACCCACCCCGACGATCACCCGACCATTAGACAGCACGTCGATAGTCGCCAGCATTTTCGCAGTGACTACAGGATTGCGGTACGGGAGAATCATTACACTGGTAACGAGCCGGAGGTTTCGTGTTTTGCCGGCAATAAAGGCCATCAACGACAGCTGCTCCAGCGCCTCCCAACCCCCGGGAAAGTTTCCACCTACCGTGTAGGGGTAGCTTGATTCAATTTGTACCGGAAACACTACGTGGTCCGCGATTACCGTTGAGTCGAAACCCAGTCGCTCTGCTTGTTCAACTATTTTGACCAGAGAATCAGCGTCTGAAGTCGGGCCCCGGGTAGGCAAATAAAAACCGTAGCGCATAGTATTTTCCTTGATGGCCCACTTATATCGGCAAAAGCCAGAATGTGTGGCACAAAATTACCGCAACTGCCTTGATCGGGCAACAGGCCAGAGCTCAGTTCAGTTCTTAGTCGCTAGAGCCTCGATGCAACCAGGTCAATGCAGGTGATCTCATTGCGTGATCCCAGGCGCATCACAGGTCCCCAGGTTCCGGTGCCCGGAGAGACATAAAGCTGACACTGACCGCTTCGGTGTAGGCCGGTGATCAGTTTGAATTGCTGTTTTACCAGCCAGTTAAACGGAAAAATCTGTCCGTTGTGGGTATGCCCGGAAAGTGTCAGGTCAATACCGGCTTTTACGGCTGAATCCCATCCCAAGGGCCGGTGGTAGAGAAGGACTTTGAAACACTGTGGATCAAGTGTGATATTCGCGAGTTCACGGCCAACCTGATGAACATCATCGGCATCATCTATACCGATCAGTTGCAGGCCGTCGGCGAGCACACTGTTGTTTCGAAGCACCCTCACGCCGGCTTCTTCGAGAAGGGGTACCACCTTGTCCAGGCCAATATAGCGCTCATGATTGCCGATCGATAGATACACCGGCAAGGCAAGCGTCTTAAGTGCTTCGATGTCTTTCGTTCCGATACGGCTTGAATCCAGAAAATCACCCGTGATCAAAACCATATCGGGATGAAGTGTGTTGATTTTCTGAACAATATGGTTCAGGAAGTTACCGCTGCGTGAGCCTATGTGTACATCGCTGATCTGGACTAACCGATAGTCCTTGTGAAGTCGGTGACTGTGGAACCGTAATGTCTTGTGTGTGGTTGTCTGTGCGGTAATAAATGAAAAGGTCACAAGACCTGCACCCATCAACAGGATCACGGCTGCAGCTGCCTGGTCATTGAGCGGATTAATCAGTCGGACAAGATCATAGAGCAGGCAGAGTACACAAAATACAAACCCGACTCCCATCCAGTTAAAAAGCACCCACTCAAGCACACGGCTTCCACGCCGGAAAGACAGCCAGAGGATCGCAATCATCAGCATCCACAGACCCACCGTCGAGGGGAGTTTGAGAAGGTCCGGACTGCCAAACCAGTGGGTTAACCGCTGAATTGGATAGATGTACACAAGGTACGCCGACAGTATGACGAAAAGCCAGAAAAACGCCGCACGCTGCAGTGTCCTTCGGGTCATAAGTTGAATTGTGCGCTGGCCTCGAGCGCTTTTAACTGATCGGGTTGATCTGTTGTGCGGGAAGTCGTGGGTAGACTGTATCGTCGAGACGGTCGCCGTGATAAAGACCTGCGGCGTGCATTTTTTGTGTGTGGTCCGGATCCATACCGTAGGAACGGAAGCAGACCCGGACATCATCGCCCAGCCATTGGGTGTTGAACACTTTAAGATCCCGCTCGGGTGGCAGTGCGCCCGAACCACCATGTATGATGCGGCCGTTGAATGCGACACAGTCGCCGGGACTCATCTCCCAGCTGGTTACGCCGAATCCGTTTCGGTCGGCATCAATATCAGGGAATGGTTCCCACTCGTCAGTAAAATGAACGGTGTCTACCTCCGGCTGCTGGTCCGGATTTAACTCTCCAAAATTCTGCTGGCGGTAATGGTTTGGCCATAAGTGGGAACCAGGTACAAACGCCAGAGCGCTTTTTTTAGAAACCGGAACCAGCGGCATCCAGATGCTGACCGTATCAAGTCCTTTAGCCGTCCAGTACGGTTCATCCTGGTGCCAGGGTGTCGCAAATGTAACACCTGGTGTGCGTACGAATACCGCGTCAAAGAAAAAGTTGACGCTGTCGGTATTCAGAAGTGCAGTTGCAACAGATACACACGGACTCTCGTAAACAAACTGCTGGTACTGGGGAATACGCCGCCAGTTATCGGAGTCGTAGAAAACAGTTCGGTTGTTGTCAGTACGATCCCAGATTCGTGAGCGCTCACCTGGATCTACAAGGTTGTGTTCAAGACCAGCTGTCAATAACGTGATCCAGTCGTCATCAAACAGACCGCGCAGACACACCACACCATCCCGGGCGAACTGTTTTTTCTGATCGGTTGTGATCTGAATCGGCAGGTGTCTGTTCATAGCGGAAAACGCTTGTGCCTGTGTCTGGGCAGTGTGTGGAATACAGCGATGTTGGTGTAATTTACGGGACTGTGGGTGAATCCAGCAAGGCCAGACAATATTTTAGCTGCTGACTTCGCCTCGAGCTGGGTAGTCTTTCTCGATCACGAAAGACACCGCTTTAAGGATGTCGGAAAACGATGGGCGTGCGAAAGGCATCGTTTGGACCGATGCGAAATATAGAGTGTTATCGGGCCGCACAAGAAACAAGCCAGGTTCCGGAAAGCGGTCGGGCTCAACCACGCCGGCTGACGTTTTACCGTTGGATGATGAAATATAAAGCCCCCACTTGCGTGCGGTTTCTATGGGCAGGTTATAACCCACGGGCAGGTTTCCGAGCTGCCAGTCTTGTTTAGTCTGACTGGCTCGTGCTTCGTCGTCGCTCGATAGCACCAGCACATCAACACCGAGTTTATTGAAAGCCTCGATTTGTTGATTGAGATCAGCCAGGTAGTGCGAACAGATGGGGCAGTGCAGTCCACGGTAGACCACGATCAGGGTGAACTTTTGGGGCGTTTGTTCAGCCAGTGACCAGGTGCTACCGCCGACAATGGGAACAATAAGTTCAGGAACATGCTGTCGGGGAATGAGCGATATCTGCATCAAAAAGCCTCCTATGTGCTTAGAGGTTGATTATTCGGAACAAAACTTCCGGGGTCTGATCGTACAGCCCGACTCATTTGACTTGTTCAGTGGGGGACGGCGGCTCGATCCGCTGCATCGTCTTGGGTCTCCAGCAATTCAGAGTGCGGTAGGTCGGCTATGCGTGAACCTCGGGAAAGCATATCCTCAATCACGCCGGTTTCCATGCTGATCTGCAGGGTATCGTTGAATCGGTTAAAGAAACCGCACAGCGCGGTGCGCAGGGTCAGTTCGACGATCTGTTCTTCACTGAAATGTTGTTTCAGTCGAGCGAAGATGTCGTCACTCAGAGTGTTTGATCTGAGCGTAACCTCCACAGCAAAATCGCGAACCAGTCGGTCGACGTTGTCCAGCCCTTCACAGTTCGGGTCCAGGATGTTGGCAACTGTTTTCGCTGATAGCCCTTGATCGATCAGTCGTGGAGCGTGGTGGGCAACACAGTAGGTGCACTCATTGAGCTTGGACACTGCCACCAGAGCAATCTCCAAGTGGCGTTTGGGCAGCAGGGTTTCGTCGGCTAGATCCAACAGCAGACCCATGATGTGTTTCAGGGCAGGCGGGCGGTGGGCAAATATCTTAACCTGGTTCAGGAAAGGCCCGTATTCGTTCGAAAACCGTTCGTAGATGGGGCGAACGTCTTCGGGTACTTCACTGATTTCTATATCGCGAACGCGTGCCATGCGTTGTCTCCTGAGATTATGCGGTGAGAATCGGTATCCGTATGAGGGCTTGTTCAGCCTTTGGGCTGTACTGACTCAGGGGAAATACGATAAGTCACCCGGACCTCGCCCTCGGCATGGTCAAAGGGCTCTCCACGGTATTTATCGGAGAGGTGATCGATCATGTCGTAGGCGCCTTCTTCAGTGATTTCGACGACTTTCCCTCGGATCTGGATATAGCGATAGGGATTGTCGGGATCAGATATTGCCAAGGCCACCTGCGGGGCACGTCGCATGGCGCGGTCCTTAACCCGGCCAAGCGCACTGTTGATGATGACATGGGTGCCATCGTAGTCGAACCATAGCGGTGTGCACTGGGGTGTGCCATCGGCCAAGGTCAGTGCGAGGTGGGCAAAGGATTTTTTGTCCCAGGACATCAGGTCGGCAGCACTTTCTGGAATCATCTTAAGGGTACTCCTGTCGAAAAATATGAGTGGATAGGTTGTGTGAATGCTAAAAGTGAACCCACTGGATTTGTTGGTCCAGTCATCTTACTACAGCACGAAGGCGGCAGACCGATGTACGGGGTACCTGCACAGCGCTACGCAGCGGGGTTTCTCGGGTCGTCGGTTATACCGCTGTAAAGGGGTGGCAGAAGCCCGGACTGAAACCAATTGATAAAAGAGATGCCGCTGAAAATCGGGATACCCAGTTCACGGCGAAGCTCTGACGCGTAGGGGCCCATGTTGGTGCATTCCAGGACGACTGCACCAACGTCCGGATGGTCGCTGACAAGTTGTCTACCCGCATCGAGCAGGTCGAGCCGGCAGGCGTTCACATCCATCCTTGGCCGATTCTCCATAATAAAATGAAAGAACTCCCGGCCAGTTTCCGTACCGGCGATCGGTGTATCCAGGGGCGCACCGGCAGCGGCCAGATGATCAGGGGTCAGGTTTTCTCGCGACACGGTCATGACGCCCACCCGCTTACCGGAGGGCAGGAGCTTTTGGACGGTGGGTACCTGCATCAAGGATGATGCTGCGACAGGTACATCGATGGCTTGTGCGAGTTCATCCTGAAACAGTGATAGAAAACCGCAGGTCGTGGTCAAACCATCAGCACCGTCGGCGACCAATTGTTTGCCCGACTCAATGAATGCGTCGAGCAGTCCGTCGGCCCGTTCTCGAACCACGCGGTGTGGTGATGCACCACGGACGACGCGATACATCACTGGAAACGGCCAGGTGGCGGCATTGCCGAAGTCTCCGGGTATGCGTGGGAAAACAGTGTCCAGCATAAGAATGCCGACGCTCGCGCCGTAGACAGTTTTCCCGCCCTGTGCGAACGGGTTTTGGGTATTGGTGCTATCGGACATGCTCAAGACTCCCTGTTAAGCATAGCCTACATCGTTTACCGGGTCACCGGTGCAGTTATCCAGTGATCTTGGGGTGTCCGATTGTGTTGTCTTGATTTGGCGCTACTGCTATCCTAGTTGCTGCTTTCCGTTGGGGTGCCATAAGGCTGAGAAGCGAATGCTGACCCATCGAACCTGAACCGGATAATGCCGGCGAAGGAAACGGACACCCGCCTGCAGTATCAAGCGCGGTCTCAGATTTCCGGAGCCGGAAGGAGAGGTCTGAATTGCGCACACTATTAAAGAAAAACCTTCTATTTGTTCTGCTGTTGATCACCCCGTCGCTGGTCGCTGCCGATCGGCTTTCGCTCATACTCGACTGGTTTGTGAACCCGGATCACGGGCCCATCATTATTGCTCAGGAGAATGGGTATTTCACTGAACAAGGGCTGGAAGTAGAAATAATAGCCCCGGCTGATGCTGCCGACCCACCGAAACTGGTGGCGGCTGGCAAAATGGACCTGGCGATATCCTACCAACCCCAGTTGCATCTTCTGGTTCATGCGGGTTTGCCGCTGGTGCGGGTAGGTACCCTGGTGGCAACGCCGCTGAATTGTCTGCTGGTGCTGGATGAGGGACCGGTCAATACCATTGCTGATCTTAAGGGACGCAAGATCGGTTATTCGGTGGCTGGTGTTGAAGAGGCTCTTTTGATTGCGATCCTGGGGCGTTATGACCTGTCACTGGCTGATGTCGAACTGGTCAACGTCAACTGGTCACTGTCGCCTTCTCTGATGTCCGGCCAGGTGGATGCTGTGATCGGGGCCTATCGTAATTTCGAACTCAATCAGATGGAGATCGAAGGCGTTGGCGGGCGATGTTTCTATCTCGAGGAGGAAGGTCTTCCGCCCTACGACGAATTGATCTATATCGCAAACCGGACAGAGCACAACCAGGATGCGATCAGGGGGTTTCTCAATGCTACAGAAAAAGCCACCCAATACATTGTGAATCACCCACAAAAAAGCTGGGAGATCTTCTCTTCTACAGCCAAAGAACTCCAGGATGAACTGAACCGTAAGGCGTGGACGGACACATTGCCCCGTTTTGCATTGCGTCCCGCCGCTTTGGATGCCGGACGCTACCGGAACATGGAAGCCTTTCTCAATTCGGCGGGCCTGATCAGTGAGATCAAGCCGGTTGAGGCTTTGGCCATTGATGTCACCCGTGAGTAGGTCGCCGGGCACCATTAATGTGAGGCTTACGGTGGCTTGACTGAAATGAAATCTGCACCTCAGTTGCGAATCCGTGGCGAATTCAGCCATGGGGATGCCATTCTTTTCGAAGGACTCGACCTTGTGCTCGAGGCCGGCCACTGGACCTGCCTGCTGGGTCCTTCCGGAGTCGGCAAGTCAACCATACTGAGACTGGTGGCTGGACTGGATACCGGCGGGGACTTCAAGGGCAGCATCGAAAGTACCGACCGCCGGTCTTTGCGTGAGCAGGTCGCCTACATGGCCCAGGCGGATCTTCTTTTGCCATGGTTGGATGTTCGCGCAAATGTCATGCTGGGGGCTTCATTACGCGGAGAAGTTCGGATGCTCGAGCGGGCCGATCAGCTTATCAGTGAGGTCGGGTTGGGTAGGCACGCGGAGAAGCGACCCCATGAGCTTTCGGGAGGAATGCGACAACGCGCCGCCCTGGCGCGCACGCTTATGGAAGACAAGCCGTTGTTGTTACTGGATGAACCATTTTCGGCCCTGGATGCACGGACCCGCAGCGAGATGCAGGAGCTCGCTTTCGAGGTGCTGGCGGATTGTACAGTGATGCTCGTGACCCACGATCCGGGTGAGGCTGCCCGCATCGCGCACAGGGTATATCTGTTGACTGAAAACGGCCTCTATCAGCCGGACGTCGTAGCCCAGCCACCTATTCGCGCTTTTGATGATCCGGAAACACTCAATATTCAGTCCCGTTTGTTTGGTGCGCTTCGGTCATGACGAAAAGACTGTGCGATTTCCTGGTTGTTGCCGCAGTCGCTCTGAGCGCGTGGGAGTTGTTGGTGCGTGTGACTGGCGTGCCACCTTATATCCTGCCGGGCCCGTTGCGGGTCGCCAGTGCCGCGATCGAATATGCCGAGCTGATCGGTGAGCATACGTTGGTTACCCTGGTAGAAGTGCTTGTCGGGCTGTTGCTCGGAACTGTTCTCGGTGTCTGTACTTCGCTTTTCCTGGTGGTGTCGGGCTATGCCCGTCGTCTGTTGCTGCCACTGATGCTCTTCAGCCAGACCGTGCCTATATTTGCCCTGGCACCGCTGCTCACGCTTTGGCTGGGTTACGGGGTGGGCTCAAAAATCGTGATGACATTGCTGATCATCTACTTTCCCGTTGCGTCGACGTTCTACGACGGACTGCGCAACACCCCCCGGGGATATCTTGATCTTGCGCTAACCATGAATGCATCCACCAGCCGGACATTGTTCCAAATTCAGGTGCCTGCGGCACTGCCTTCACTCGCTTCAGGTCTCAGGCTGGCGGCTGTTTACGCGCCAATCGGTGCCGTGATTGGCGAGTGGGTCGGTGCTTCCCGTGGGTTGGGCTACCTGATGCTACTCGCCAACGGACGCGTAAAAATAGACCTGATGTTTGCAGCATTGTTTGCTCTGGCGGCTCTGACGATTACTTTACACACGCTGGTCAATCATGCCGGCCGCCGGCTGACTCGCTGGTCGCTTGGCAGCTGAGAATCGGTGATAGTAAACACGCGCTCATAACATCGCTACACTAGGTGGTCAATGTATTGAGGGGGTGCTGTAACCTGTTTAACTCGGCATAGGTGGCTCAGCCCAAACTATTGATGGATCAAAATCTTCAGACAATCCTGGTGCATGAGATTCTGCAGCACATTGATGCAGGAACCACGCAACTCGCGGATGAAATCTATGCCAATCCCGTGAGTAACTATACATCCACCGACCGATTATCGAAGGAACTCGAAGTGCTCTTTCGACAGCGACCGTTATTGGTCGGGTTATCATGTCAGTTGCCCGAACCGGGAGACTTTCTGACTTGTGACCATACCGGTATCCCCCAGTTGATTGTCCGTGGGGAGGATAGGAAGGTTAGAGCATTTATGAATGTTTGCAGGCATCGGGGTGCCCGGGTCGCGGAGGGTCACGGCAATACCAGAAAACGATTCCGCTGCCCGTATCACGGTTGGAACTACGATACCAGCGGCAAGCTTGTGGGTATTCCCGACAAGCAAAGTTTTCCCGGTATAGACAGGCCCGCTTGCAGTCTGATTTCTTTGCCCGTAACAGAATCAGACGGCATGATATGGGCATCTGCGACACCGGTTCTAGCCAGTGAAGCATCGACCAAAATCGATATAGATAGTCAACTGGAGGGACTAGGAGCTGAATTACGCAGCTACGACGTAGCGAGCTATCATCAGTATGCGTCGCGCGTGCTTCATCTCAAGATGAACTGGAAACTCGTTATCGATACTTTCCTTGAACCTTATCACTTTGGCGTGCTGCACAAGAATTCCATCTCGCCGATATTCTTCAGTAACCTGTGTTTGTTTCATTCCTTCGGGCCTCATTTGCGGGTTACTTATCCGCGGCGAAGCATCGAATCGTTGCGTGATCGGCCTGAGGCCCAATGGGACCTTGTAACACATACCGCCCTGGTTTATGTGCTCTTTCCGAACACTGTTTTTGTGGTTCAAGCCGACCACCTGGAAATCTGGCGGATCTATCCCATGAACAATGCGGTTGATCGGTCCGTGATTGTTTTGGATTTTCTGGTACCGGAGCCCACTGTCAGTGAGAGTGCCCGAGCGCATTGGGAGCGTAATCTTGAACTCGTGATCCGTACGGTGTCGGATGAGGATTTTCCAACCGGTGAAGGCATACAGTTCGGCTTCGACTCCGGCGCACAGTCACACCTGACCTATGGGCGAAACGAACCGGCGCTGACCTATTTTGAACAGACCGTAAGCAAAATGGTCGAATGATTACAGAGACCATGAACGCTGTGGTCCTGACGGGACATGGTGGGCTGGACAAGTTGGAGATTCTTTCCGACTATCCAACTCCCAAGCCTGGCCCAGGCGAGGTTTTGATCGAAGTGCGTGCCTGCGGTTTGAATAATACGGATATCTGGCGAATATAGGTTGACGTATATTCTTCAAGACCCTCTGCCAGAGTTATTTCGCTTTCGGGACTGAGATATCGAAATCGTTTGGTCACGACTTTCGTCGTCGATGGTTATCTTATGCCGTGAAAATGACTGCTCACGTGGGCTGCAAAACGGTCTCAGTGACAGGCCTTACCGAACGCCTTGAGTCTCCAGTAGTTGTACGGGACCGCGGCCATAAAGCCTGCTGCGAACATGATCGGCAATATCCACCAAGTTAGCGTCGCGCCCCCTGTGATTGCAACGTCGACCAGATTCATAGCGATCTCCATGGATAGCATTGAGATGAGCGACATTCCAATAGCTGTCTTAAATGCAGCAGCGATGATCATCTGTCGGGACAGGATGATGGTTTCGAGTGCGATTGAAGTCAGTATGCCATTGACGATCGCCATCAACATGATGGCCAGCGTAGACCAGGTAATGCCAGTCAGCTGAAAGAAAAGAATGGTGCCCCAGTCGCCGATCGAACAACCGGCAAGACACCAGAGTGTATTCTTGGAGGCACTCTGCCAGGTGTATTGGCAGAACCAGGTAAAAGAAGCAGGTTGAGCCGTTGTCGCCATGCGCTGAGTATATGCCGAACGGGCTTAGCCAGGTTTACGGGGTCAGTGTGAATCCAAGGTAATTCTGTGTGGCAACCTCGTTGCATTTTTCGACGTAAAGCGGAAATCCGCCGACGTAGGGCATGAACACCCGTGGCTTGCCTTCAATGTTGCCACCCACGTACCAGGAACTGCAGGAATTTCGCATGTGGTCGTCAGCCATGGCGTCATTGTGTGCAACCCAGTCATCCTCGGCTGACTGGGTTGCCTCAATGGCTGCAATATTGTGGGTTCTGAGGTATTCCAGACATGCGACGACCCAGTCCACGTGCTGCTCGATCGACTGCATCATGTTGGTGAGTACGGACGGGCTGCCGGGGCCTGTAATCATAAAAAAGTTAGGAAATCCGGAGATTCCCAGCCCAAGATACCCCTTGGGTCCCTCTGCCCATTTTTCTTTAAGCGTGAGACCGTCACGACCCCGGATGTCGATTTTGAGCAGGGTGCCGGTCATGGCGTCAAATCCAGTCGCCATGATCAAGGAATCGAGGTTGTATTCCTGGTCCAGTGCATAGACGCCTTGTTGTGTAATTCTCTGAATGGGGGACTGACCTACATCCACCAGCGTAACATTGGATCGGTTGTAGGTTTCGTAGTAGTTGGTATCAACGGCGAGTCGCTTACAGCCGATGGTGTAGGTGGGCACCAGAGTTTCGGCAACCACCGGGTCTTTGACAATCTGCCGGATTTTCTCGCGTACGAACTCGGCTGCTGTCTCATTGGCCTCAAGGCTTTTAGCGAGGTCGGTATAGGCACCCAGAAACACGACACCACCGCGTTGCCAGAATCCTTCGTACTCGACCTGCCGTTCGAATGCATCGACTTCCAGGGCTGACTTGCGGTTAGGGATGAATGCGAGTGCATTAAACATCTTGCGGGCACGCTTGCGAAGACCGGCGTAATCGGCCTTTATCTCCTCGATGGTAAGGTCTGCGTCATAGCCGTAGGCTTTTCTTCCCGATTCGTTTGACGCTGGATCGCTTTCAAGCATTCGATTCCACGCAGGTACCGTGTAATGGGGGGTGCGCTGAAAAACATAGAGATGTTCGGCTTGTTCAGCAATGAGAGGAATTGCCTGTATTGCCGAGGAACCCGTTCCAATTACGCCGACCCGCTGGCCCTTGAAATCTACCGTCTCATGGGGCCACTCTCCGGTGTGGTAGACCGGGCCAGCAAAAGAATCCTGTCCCTCAAACTTCGGTGTGTTCGTGGTTGATAAACAACCGGTGGCCATGATACAGAAGTCTGCGGATATTATTCGACCGTCACTGGTTTCAGCGAGCCACCGATGCCTGGATTCGTCGAATACGGCCGACGTTATGGTGGTATTGAGTTCAATGTCCCGTCTTAGATCAAAACGCTCTGCAACGTGACGTGCGTAGCTGAGTATTTCGGGTTGTGTCGCATATTTTTCGGTCCATACCCACTCCTGTTCGAGTTCCGGACAGAAACTGTAGGCGTACTGCATGCTTTCAACATCACATCGTGCACCGGGGTAGCGGTTCCAATACCAAGTTCCCCCAACGTCGGATGCCCGGTCGACAACCCGGACCCTGAAACCTGATCCACGCAGTCGGTGCAGCAAGTAGAGCCCAGAAAACCCCGCACCAACGATCAGTACGTCGTAGTCACTTGGTTTACGCTTGTTATTCGTATGCTGTGTGGACGACATATTGTCGGGCTGGTCAGATGCGGTACTTAAAACAAAAGTATAAAGCCTCTGTTAGTGTGATGTTTTGACGTTATTCTGATCCTGATCACGAATTACTGGGTTTGGTGGCTAACTGGAGTGGGCGTAGACTATCTTCATCTAAAATGCACTCAAAACATGTTGGCTGTTGTGACAGTAGACTCGGAGAGCACGGCGTGAATGACATTGGTGGCTCGTGTTACCAGTTGATTAAGGTCAGACCACTCAGCAGTGCTGTTGGCGCTGAGATTTCAGGCGTAGACCTTGCAGATTGTGATGACGCTACCTTCAGCGAGATTCACCGGGCGTTTCTTGATCATCACGTAGTCTTCTTTCGTGACCAGGCGCTGAGCCTGGAAAGCCATAAGTCATTCGGACGCAGGTTTGGTACGCTCAATGTACATCCTCAGTACGTGCCGCTGGATGGACATCCGGAAATACTGCCCATCGTCAAGGAAGCAGATGCCGAACACAATATCGGCGGGGTCTGGCATTCGGATATTACATTTCTGGAACGGCCTGCGTTAGGTTCAATTCTCTATGCAATTGATGTTCCGGCCGTTGGTGGGGACACGCTGTTTGCCAACCAGGAACTTGCCTTTGAAGGGTTGTCGACCGGGTTTCAGCAACTGTTGAACGGGCTTCGGGCAGTGCATTCTGATCACACTTTGTCCGATCGGGTTGAGGCTGAAAAACGTAATATGACCCGCTCGACCAAGTTGTCTGAGGAGGCCATGCGTAAACCTGCTGTCGAAAACCTGCATCCCGTAGTCCGTACCCACCCCGAGACAGGCCGCAAGAGTGTTTTTGTTAACCGCGCATTTACAGTTCGCTTTGAAAACATGACCGTGGCAGAGAGTAACCCGTTGCTTGAGTATCTTTATGAACAAGCCACAAGGCCCGAATTCACGTGCCGGTTTCACTGGGAAAAGGGTTCGGTGGCGATCTGGGACAACCGTTGTGTACAGCATTACGCATTGAACGATTATCACGGCCAGCGCCGATACATGCACCGGGTGACAGTTAATGGGGATCGGCCCGCTTAGAAAGCGCAGACCGTTCGATGGGGGATTCAGACAGTTGCGAGTCGCGCAAGCGAGGAGTACGTATTGAAAGATCTGACCTATAAGAGTGCTTTCGAACTCACCAGAGGATACAAGACGGGCCGTTTCTCACCACTTGAGGTACTCGATGCTGTTCTGGGTCGGATAGATGAGTGCGAGGGCCGTCTTAATGCGTGGCGGCTGATTGACAGAAGACGCGCCCGTCGTCGTGCCCAGGCTTCCGCGGCACGCTGGGCTAAAGGTACTCCATGCGGACTCCTTGACGGTGTGCCGACCGCTATCAAGGATGTCACCGAAACAAAAGACTGGCCAACCCTGAATGGCTCACTCGCGATTAACGCCAGTGGATCCTGGTCTGTCGATGCGATCGTGGTTGAACGGCTCAAGGCCCACGGTGCGGTCATACTGGGCAAGACCGAAACCCCGGAATACGCATGGCGCGGAATCACTGAAAGTGAGCTGCATGGCGTTACGCACAATCCCTGGAATCTTGACTGGACTCCCGGTGGTTCGAGCGGTGGGGCAGGTGCGGCTGTATCAAGCGGGATGGTTGCCATAGCCACGGGTACCGACTCAGGCGGTTCTATACGTGGACCCGCCAGTTTTTGCAGTGTGGTGGGATTTAAGCCCTCGTTTGGCCGCGTCCCTGTGTGGCCTGCCAGTCCGATGATGATGATGGAGCATTGTGGACCACTCACCCGCACGGTGCGGGATGCAGCCCTTGCTTTCAGTGTGATGGCAGGTGGTGATGCTCGGGATGGTTATGCAATACAGGAGGCAGCACCCAATGTGCTGTCCCAACTGGGCCGAGGTGTGAAGGGTTTGAAAATCGGGTTTTCGCCTGATCTCGGTGTTGCTCGAGTGGATGATGATGTCCGTCAGGTTACGGCGCGCAGCAGGAAGATTTTTGCAGACCTGGGTGCCATTGTCTCCAGGGTACAGCTTAATCTCAGTTCTGCCTATGCGCTTTCTGATGTGGTATGTGATCCGATAGCTGCTCGCATTCGCAGACGTCTGGGTGTAAAAGCAAGAAAGTTGACTAATGCAGCCCTGCTGCGCTGTGCCAATCGGGGTGATGCGATGGGTGCAGTGGATTTTCTCGATGGCGAAGCCGGGCGAATTGAGTTACGCGCACGCATGGCAGCCTTCCATCAGAAGTATGATCTTCTCGTCGCGCCGACGCTGACTTGCGCCCCGTTCCCAGTTGGACATGACCAGCCCCCACACCGTGAGAGTAGCGATGGTGAGTTTATGGCGACTGTTGCGCCATTTGATCTCACCGGCCAGCCGGCAATCTCGGTACCGTGTGGGTTCAGTACTGCTGGTGGACCGATTGGGTTGCAGATCGTGGGTCCGCTTGGCAGTGATGCTCTGGTACTGCGTGCTGCCCTTGCGTTTGAAAAAGCCAATCCAGTCGGCAGCTTACGGCCGCCGCTATAGCCTATTTCAGCAGATTAGTGGGCGTGCAGCGCCCATCACCTTGGATCGCGGGATCACCGCAGGTGGTCATTCAAATACGATAATGCTGCGCGCGACTTCCCCAGCTGCAAGTGCGTCGTAAGCGGTGTTGATCTCATCAAGTCCATAAGTACGGCTGATCATGGGGTCGATTTTCAGTTTGCCGTTCAGGTAAAGATCGCTGATTCGGGGCAGGTCAACCCAGGGCCGTGCACCGCCGTACCAGGAGCCTACAATTGATTTCTCTGTTCGGGGAAATGACAGTGCGTTGATCGAGACCTCATCGTTTTCAGGGGCCATACCGACCACTACCGCGGTACCTCCAGGTGCCAGCATCTCGTAGGCCTGGTGGATGGTGTGGGTGTTGCCGATCGCTTCGAAAGCATAATCGACACCACGGCCAGTCAGTTCCATGACCTGGGCTACGGCATCGCCGTTGCTGGCATTGATCATATCGGTGGCGCCGAATGTCTTGGCATATTCGAGTTTGTTATCGAGCACGTCGACCGCGATGATCTGATTGGCACCTCCCAACGCGGCACCCTGTACGGCGTTGAGACCGATACCACCGCAGCCGATGACCGCTACTGATGAGCCGGCTTCGATCTTGGCGGTATTGATGACGGCGCCAACACCGGTCATCACCGAACAGCCAACGAGACAGGCTTTATCCAACGGCATATCGGCGCGAATCGCGACAGCGCCAGATTCGGGAACAACCGCGTATTCGGCAAAGCATGATGTACGCGCAAAATGGTGAATCGTCTTGCCGTCCTTGCTCAAGCGACTACTGCCATCGAACATCGTATTCCTGGGAGCATCCACGCCGTTACACAGCACCGGGCGACCGATGATGCAGTAGTGGCAAGTCCCACAGTTAGCACGAAAATTCAGGATGACCGACTGGCCCGGTGTAAGTCGTGAGACACCAGGCCCCACTTGCTCGACCACGCCGGCGCCTTCATGCCCGAGTACAACAGGCAGGAGGTGAGTCCATTCGCCCAACATGATGTGGTAATCGGAATAACAGACACCTGCTGCAACAATGCGAACCAGCACTTCACCCTCTTTGGGTTCCTCCAGTTCTATGGTTTCCACGACCATGGGTTTGTTTGGTTCGTACAGTACAGCGGCTTTCATTTTCATATTCGGTTCATCCTTAAAAAGATCAGATCTAACTGGTGTCAGGCGCCTTCCTTGCCGACGATCGTGATGGAGGAGACATTCTGGTGTGGATAGCCACCGAGGTTATGGGTCATGCCCAGCACTGGGTCCTGCTCGCGTTGTCGTTCTCCGGCTCGGCCATTCATCTGCAGGTACATCTCGTAGATCATTCGCAGGCCCGAGGCGCCGATGGGATGTCCAAAGCATTTCAAGCCGCCATCGATCTGGCAGGGCACTTTGCCGTCGGCATCATAAAAACCGTCCATGATGTCTTTGACAGCGGCGCCTTCTGAGGAGATGTAAAGATCCTCCATGGTGATGACCTCGGTAATCGAGAAGCAGTCGTGAACCTCAAACATGCTGATCTGATCCCGCGGTTTGGTGATACCGGCCTCCTGATAAGATCGTTCGGCAGCTTTACGGGTAGTGGCAAAGTAGCTGCCGTCCCAGGAATTGTGTTGTGATTCGGTGCCGTTGGAAACCGCCAGCTGCAGGGCTTTTACCGTAACCAGGTCTTTCTTGCCCAGTCCTCGAGCGATATCCGGCCGGGTGACGATAGCGCACGCCGCACCATCACTTACGCCGCAACAGTCAAAAAGACCCAGCGGCTCGGCGATCATGGGCGCATTCATGACCTTATCTTCGTCAATCTTGTTGCGAAGGTGTGCTTTAGGGTTACGCGACCCATTGTCATGGCTTTTTACCGAGACATGGGCCATCGCCCGTTTTAGATCCTCAGCTGGAATCTTGTGTTTTGCCGAGTATGCAGTTGCCAGTTGGGCGAATGAGCCCGGTGCCGATGCATTTGCCCAAAATAGATCATTGACAGAGCCGCGGCCTCGCTGTGGCAGTCCGCCGTAACCGGTGTCTTTGAGTTTTTCAACGCCAAGAGCGAGTGCTATATCGCAGGCCCCGGAAGCTACGGCATAGACTGCACCGCGGAATGCTTCGGTGCCGCTGGCACAGAAGTTCTCCACTCGCGTCACAGGGATGTAGGGAAGTCGAAGCGCCATTGCCAGCGGGATGCCCGACTTGCCGACATGCTGCTCCTCGATGGCAGTGCCCAGCCAGGCAGCTTCGATTTGGCTTGTCTCGATACCACTGTCTTCCAGGGCTTCGGCGTAAGCCTCGACCATTAAGTCTTCAGCATTGTCGTTCCAGCGCTCGCCAAATTTGGAGCATCCCATGCCCAGAATTGCGACCTTGTCTTTGATGCCTGATGCCATTGTTGAGTCTCCTCAGTGTGTATCGTTTTGCGGAGTTGCTTTCCAGAAGTAGCGGCGGAAGCCACGTAGCATATCGTAGTCCTTTACTCGGAACACCATCCGCATGGAAATCCCTACCTCTAGTTCAATGTCTGGGTCAATGTCGGTGAGATCACTCATCATCCGACCGCCACCCGCAAACTGTACCATGCCGAAATAGGTTGGGGGATCGGGGGAATAAGTCAAGCGATCAGCGGTATAGGAATTGAGTTTTGCCGCTTTGTCGGCAAAGGGCTCATCTGCCTGGCTATCGATCGCACCACAGTCCGGGTTGACACAGATTTTCGATTTGGGGAACTGGCAGGTGCCGCATTCCGAGCACTGTCCGCCCAGCAGTTTCTGTGACATTCCCTTGTTTCGGTACAGCGTACTTAACCCGGTCTGTTTATCGACTTCTGCCCGGATGCCGCGTTCCATTGTTAACAGGTTGTTGAATGAAAGATAGCGTGTGTATCGGTTCTCTGGTCGACCGTTAGCGAGATGTCCACTTATAGCCAGCCGATCACCTGCCGTCTTGATTGCCTCGGTGGCTTCAAACAGCAGAACATCGCAGCCCTGGCCAAAACCTGCAACCAGGATTTTCTCACCCGGTTTGGCCTGCTCCAGGGCATGCACCAGTAGCACGAGGGAATGGGCACTACCGGTCTCGCCGCAATTGCTTTGTAAGTTATCCGCCACGGCGTTTTCTGCAATCCCGATCTTGCGTGCAAGACCCGAGGCCGCTCGGCGCATGGCAACGGGAAAGCAAAATCTGTCGATGTCCTGTGCTGAAACACCGACTTTATCCAGCAGGTTGTTGATAGCATTTGGCGCGATCTTCATGTAACCCTCATCGCGCACCCACCGTTCTTCCCAGCTGTAGTCAAAGGCCTCACCTTCACCGCGAAAATGGTCGACAAAATCAACAGCCTCTGTATGTCCTCCAATATAGCGGGCGACCGGTTCCCCTTCACCGACCAGAACAGCCGCTGCACCATCGCCGGTGGTCAATTCGAGCGGGCTGGCAGCGCGAGTACGGCGTTTTTCACTGGCTGAAACCAGAATCGGCCCTTCAGCACTGTGAACAGACTGTAATGCGGTCAACAGGGCAGAACTACCGGCCCGTTGCGATGATGAGATGTCCAGGGTCTGGATTCGAGTGGATAGATTGAGTGCATCGGCAACAATCCCGGCATTTTGCCGGTCTTGAAATGGAAAACTGGTCGATGCCATATAAATACCCGCGACAATATTGCGGTCAATACCAGTCAGGCAGTCCCGCCCTGCCTCCACAGCCATCGTGACAGTGTCTTCATCCCAGTTGGCCATGGTTCGTTCACCCTTGGCCAGGCCTTTAAGCGCGGGGTTGAACCAGGCGTTCGCGTTTGCAATGTCTGTACGCTGCAGACGCGCTTTTGGCAGATATCCGCCAATTGCCAATATGCCAAGGGCCATTGCGTAACTCCAGTCAGTGTCAGTTCGGGTTCCACCGCACGATCAAGAGCCTTGGGTGCGGTTCGCTCATACACATTTTACAGTCTATAGTGCTTTGTTACCGGCTGCCTTTGGCAGGCGCCGACCCGGGTCAAAGAAACCCCCGCTCAGCGAGGTTTGCCGATTATCTAATCGCGTGTTACTGGCGATTCAGCACTAAATCTTGCCGACCAGGCTGCGGCCGATGATTTCCCGCATGATTTCACAGGTACCACCGGCGATGCGGCTCATTCGAGCGTCAGCCCAGGCTCGAGCGATAGGATATTCCCACATATAGCCGTAACCGCCGAACAACTGCAGGCAGTCATCCAGCAGTTCGCAAAGCATCTCTGAGGCGAGCAGTTTGGTGATGGCGGCGTCAACTGCATCGAGCTTTCCTTCGAGGTGCATCTGTATACAGCGATCCACAAAAACCCGGAGCATCACTGTTTTCGACTTTACGTCTGCGAGCGTAAACCGCGTGTTCTGAAAGTTTGAGATCGACTGGCCGAAGGCTTTTCGTTCTGAGGTGTACTCGACAGTCCATTCCAGTGCGGCCTCGACAGTCGCGACTGCGCGGATTGCTTGTAGTAGGCGCTCCTGGGGCAGCTGTTCCATAAGCTGGATAAATCCTCGACCCGTCTCACCGACGAGATTTGCCACGGGTACACGAACGTTGTCGAAGAAAAGCTCCGAGGTGTCCTGCGCCTTCCATCCGATTTTGTCCAGGTTACGGCCACGTTCGAATCCGGGTCGATCGGTTTCCACCAGGATCAGGCTGGTGCCTGAGGCGCCAGCGTCGGGATCAGTTTTGCAGACGGTGATCACGATGTCACAGAGTTGACCGTTGGTGATAAATACTTTCTGACCGGAGACTATGAAGTCGTCCCCATCCCGCCGGGCGGTAGTCCGGATGTTCTGCAGGTCGGATCCGGCTGAGGGTTCTGTCATTGCAATCGCGCCAATCGCCTCACCGGCGGCCATCTTGGGCAACCAGTTTGCTTTTAGGTATTCGGAACCGTAGTGAAGCAGGTACGGGGCGACAATATCGGAGTGCAGCGAAAACCCAGGTCCCATCGTGCCGGCTCGTGCCAGTTCTTCCAGAATCACGACGCTGAACAGAAAGTCGGTGCCTGCACCCCCGTATTGTTCGGGTATGGTGGGGCACAGCAGGCCATCCTGGCCGGCTTCATGCCAGACCTCCCGGCTGACTTGACCTTCTTTTTCCCACCGCGGGTGATGGGGTACGATGTGTTCATCAACAAAATGAGCGACTGATCTACGAAAGATCTCGTGTTCCTCGGCAAAAAGTGTTCGCTCAAACATGGTTCAGATGGTTACACAGGCCACGTTCACTGACCTTTAAAAACAGGGCTTCGTTTTTCAATAAAAGCCTTCTGGCCTTCAGCGTAATCCTGAGAGGATCGGGTGAGTTCGCGCCAGTTCATACCCGCACGTCGGCCTGCTGCTTCGCCTTCAAATACAGCTCGCCAGAGTGTTTCCTTTTGGGCCTGTACTGCCAGGGGTGCGCAGCTCTGTACGATTTCTGTCGCGAGTTCGAATGCGCGGGACTGTGCCTCGCCCACTGGCGTGACGATCTCCACCAGCCCAGCTGCCTGGCACCAAGCGGAGTCCTTAGCGTCACCCGGTACGAGCAGCGCGAAAGCCTTGGCATAGCCGATCTTGCGGGCAAGTTTAAGAGGGATGTCCACAGCATTGATCCCGATCCGGGCCTCGGACACGGCCACTTTGACCGTTTCGTCAGCCACAACCAGGTCGCAGGCGAGCATGAGATTCACGCCTTCGCCAATACAGTGCCCATGGACTGCAGCAATGAGTGGTTTTGCGGTCACCATGTCATCGTCGCTGATCAGTGGGCTGTAACCTTCAAAGGCACCGGCCTTCATGTCTGCCGCGATCGCCTTGACGTCGGCACCCGCAGAAAATGCGCGGTCTCCCGCCGCCTGTAAAACACCGACATAGGCAGTACTGTCGTCACGGAAAAGTTGCAGCGCGTGGTTAACACCATCATACATGTCCCGATCAAAGGCATTCAGCACTTCAGGTCTGTTTAGCGTGATCACACCGACGTGGTCCCGGATTTCGTACAGAACGCGCTCCTGTGCACTCATTGGTTTGCCTCCTCAACCAGGCGGGTTTTTCCGGTCGCACCTTTTAATAGCTCAAACTCGCCTTCGTCGATAAACTTGAATGTAGCCCGAAACCGAAGCTGGTGGTGGATGGCATTGTCGAGATCACCCGCAAGCGTCTGTTTTTTTTGATCCGGCAAGCCCGCTTTGACTTCGACTTTTACGAGTACCGGTGCCGGGACTACCGGACCTGGGCTGGATTTGACGATTCGAATGTTGCCGGTTGTAAGGTTTGAGGTTTTATTGATGACATCGCGGACGGCGTTGGGAAATACATTGACACCTTTAACCAGCAGCATGTCGTCGACACGGCCCTTGAACAGCATACGCGGTCCAGGGCGACCGCAACGGCACGGTTCGGTAGTGACCTGAATGATATCCTTGTCTCGCCAGCGGATCAGCGGCCCGCACTCCCGCTCTAGGCCCGTAAACACGATCTCTCCTTCAACACCGTCCTCAATGGGCAGGGACTGGAGCGATTCAGGATCGCAGATCTCGAACATGGCGTTGTCCTCGGCATAGAAATGAATGCCGTTGTGCTCTTCGCAGGAAATGCCGGTCGGGCTGTGGCAGCCGGTTGCTCCCATGATGTCGTGTACCATCGCGCCGCCAAAACTTTTTTCCAGAGGTTCGTAGATCTGCGGTATTGAGCCGCCCGGTTCCCCGAATACCACGACTTTTTCAAGACCAAGTGTCGCGGGATCAATGCCGGTGCGCTCTTCCATGTGTTTGGCCAGATACTGAGCAAAGGAAACCGTGCATTTCATCGATTTGGGCCGGGTATCGCGAGCGATCTGCGCGACCCGTTCAACCCCGCTGAGGGCGCCGACTGGTACCAGGCAGACGCCATAGGCCATCATTGAATCAACACCCGGGATACCGGCGATCCACATCGAGAGTACACTGGCGTGCATGACCACATCACCGGGTTCTATGCCGAGGCGAACTAGGGCACGGGCCTGGTTGTCATTGGTGATTTCACGGTCTTTTAGGGTAAAGCCGCTATAAGTTGGTGATCCGGTGGTTCCGGAGGAAGATGACACGCGGTTAACAGATCTTGGATTGCAGGTGATATGTAGACCAAACGTGTGTCGCGCTGTCTCCCTGGAAGCCTCCTGGCTGGCACGCTCTTCGTCTTTATCGAAAAATGGGTAGTCCTGGTAGTGCTCCAGGCTTTTCAGGTTCTGCGGATTAACACCGGCTCTATCAAACTTGTCCCGATAATAGGGTGATTGTTCATAGACCCGATTGAGGAGGGACTTGAGCTTGACAAGCTGTAACGCCCGCGTTTCGGAGTGCGACATCAGTTCCATTTCCGGATTCCACAGGCGCGGTCGCATAGGTTTAGGTATTTCCGTGTTTCAGCCAGTGATCAAGATACCCGGTATCTCAATCGTAATCCAGGGTCGCCGATAAGGTGGAATGATATTCTTTCGCTTAACCGGAGACACTTCAGAACGGATAAAGCTGATGAGCGATAACAGTATGATAGGTCAGGTGGCCATAGTGACGGGGGCTGCCAGAGGCTTCGGGCTGGCGATTTCCGAGCGTTTAATGCAACGCGGTGTTCGCGTGTTTGGCTGGGATCAGGAACCGTCCCCAATCGTGGGTGACAAAAGGTTTCTCGGGGTTGAACGGATCGACGTCACCGACCGGGATGCGATTCAATCAGCTGTCGAGTCGGCACAAGCAACGGCAGGGCAGATCCATATATTGGTCAACAATGCGGGTATTAACGGTCCCCAGGTGCCAGTTGAGGACTATCCACTGGAAAACTGGGAGAGGGTGATTGGGGTCGATCTGACGGCAGTCTTTCTATGTACGCGTGCCATCGTGCCACATATGAAACAAGCTGGATACGGACGTATTGTCAGCATTGCCAGCCAGGCCGGTAAAGAAGGGATCGCCAACGTCAGTGCCTACAATGCAGCCAAGGCCGGTGTCATTGGATTCATGAAGGGCATTTCCAGCGAGTTGGCATCATTTGGTATCACTGCCAACAGTATTACCCCGACACTTGCCAAAACTGATTTGATGAAAGAGATGAGTGATGACTATATCGCGGGGATCAAGAAAAGGACCCTGATGGGCCGTCTATGCCAGGTCGAAGAGGTAGCCGACATGGTGGCCTTCGTGGCGAGTCCGGCCTGCAGTTATTCCACAGGGGCCTGTTTTGATGTATCAGGCGGTAGAGCCCAATATTAAGAGCGACTATTCATTGTGCCGGAAAGCTACTGGATTCTTCTGCATTTTGCCGTTTTCTGCGCTGCTCTCGTACAGACTGCGACTGGGTTTGGTTTTGGCTTAATCTCTGTATCAGTTCTGCTGATTGCGTTGAACAGCAGTAGTGCGATTCAAGTTGCTATCATGCTGAGTCTACTGATCGCTCTGATTCTGGTGCCATCATTGCGATCATTTGTGGATCGGCGCCTACTCAGATTATTTGTGATTGGGTCGGGTGTGGGTATACCCCTGGGTGTCGTGATTTTTCTAGTTATTGATCTGATTCTGCTGAAAGTTCTGACTGGACTGGTTGTTATGATATCTGTCCTGTTCATAACGGGCCGGGTCGGCGGTCGTGCGACCATGCTGCCTCGTGCTTCGAGTACAGTGAGAGACCTGACAGTCGGCATAATGGCCGGAATCATGAATGCGAGTCTTGCAATACCGGGTCCACTGCCTGTCGCCCGGATGGTTCGTTTAGGTGTCACACCAGAGACGATTCGGGCGACAATCCTGGCCCTTTTTGTATTTTCCTATCCGGTAGCAATTACATTACAGGCTTTAATGGTCGGGGTGAGTCCTGCTACATTAAAAGTCACCGCTGCACTCATACCGGCGACATTAGTCGGAATACTGGCTGGCCGAATCCTGGCATCGCGAATCACGGAGCGCCTGTTCATCAGAATCACGCTTGTTTTACTCACCGCGACCTCGCTGGGTCTTTTTGTTAACGCGGGGTTTGCCCTAATGAGGGCCTGATCGTGGGGAATGGTCTGGAAAAGCTCGAAAAACTGCCTCGTGCAATTCTGGCCCATACGCCAACCCCTATAGAGCATCTTCCGAACCTGAGTGTGAAAATCGGTGTTACGCCTGGTTAGGGCCAGCTGAATTCCCAGACCCGTGAGGCGATCAGGCTGGGAGCGCACCACGAAGCACTCCTACTCGACCCTGTTTATACTGGAAAAGCGTTCGCTGGCTGTCTGCAACGAGCACAGGAGCTTGATTCCCAGGAGACTCTTCTGTTTGTTCATACTGGCGGGACCCCGGGAATCTTTGCTTATGGTGCACAGCTTTTGGAGGAATAGTGACGGTGGTTAAGGATCTGGAAAGGCTTACCCGCACACCTGAAGGGGTCAGGATATTTATTGAACGGCCTGATGGAACCCGTCTGCACTGTATTGCACTGGGAGAGGGACCAACGGTGGTGCTGGCCCACGGGATCTTTAACGAACTGCGCTGCTTTAACCTTGTGCTGGAGAAAATGCTCAGCAGGCATGTTCGAATCATTCTATTTGATCAGCGGGGGCACGGGCAGTCGAGCATCGGTGGTGACGGCCTCGGGTCGCTTCAGATGGCAGGTGACTATAGAGCGGTACTTGAATTTTTCGACGTTACAGACGGCATACTGGTGGGACACTCGATGGGCGCTTTTCTGGCCGTGGTACTGGCTGAACACTATCCACAGGTGGTGAAGGCAAGACTGCGGGCAATGCTGTTGGTCAGTGGGCATGCGGGGATCGCCGCTAAGGGCAGTCTTCAGAACCAACTGCAGATTCCGCTGATCAGGGTCGGGCTGATGCCGTTGATCCTGTCCTCGAAGTGGTTGGGCCGGATATTCATTCGTACACTCTTTGGAAAAGTTGCCAAGGAAGAACATGTTGAGGTCACCCGCACGATATTGGCTGCAAATAGTAAAAAGGACCGGGTATCGCTGGTTGATTTTCAGGTCAGGGAGGATCATTACCCGGCATTAGGGCAGATCAAAGTACCGACAATCGTTGTTTGTGGTGAGCAGGATAGAACCTGTCCACGCTGGCATTCGGAAAGACTGGGCACTGAGATTCCAGATGCCCGGAATGTGTGGTTGCCTGACGTAGGGCATGCAGTGGTCTACGAGGCACCCGAGATCATTGACCGGGAGGTGGGATCACTAGTCAGTTGATGCGCAGGCCAAAAAAATTCAATTGGCATTTATCAAGGGGAAGGAGATATGAATACAGTAAATGGTGGTTACCCAGTGCCTGTCTATGAAGTACTGGCAGCCGATATCAAATCACTCGGCGTTGAAGCAGTGTTTGGCTTGATGAGCGATGACACGGTGTTGTTCGTGACCGCGCTCGATATAGCTGGCATCACCTTTCACGGTGCCCGGCATGAAAATGCCGCCATTTCGATGGCCGAAGGCTATGCATATGCTTCCGGTTCGTTGGGCATTGCGGTAGTTGGGCGCGGACCGGCCACGGCGAATGGTCTGCATTCCGCCGTTTACGCTGCCCGCACTGGCTCACGTGTGCTCATTATTTATGGAGACGCTGCCTATGGAACGTCATCGACCAACGCGTTGGGTCCTGACTACAAAGCGTTCAATGCCCTGGGCGTGCTGACTGCCGCTGGATTGCAGGTGTTTCGCGCGACGAGCGCTGCCGGTGCGCGCACGACGCTGGCGGATGCTGCTGGGCTGGCTATGCAGGGTAATGCAGTTGCTCTGCTGCTACCGACCAGCATCCAGCTTGCAAAACTCCAGTGGAACGATGCTGATCCAGCACCACCTGTCGTGGTACCCGAAACCCAGGCAGAGTCTGCGCGACCCGAAGCCGTTCAATTGGCTGTCGATTGTCTGGGCCGGAGTCAACGGCCCTTGATTATTGCTGGTCTGGGCGCACACCGCGCCGGTGCGAAAGAGGCTTTGGAACAACTTGCTGATCGGCTCGGCGCCATGCTTCTCACCACGGCACGGGCCAGGGAGATGTTCCGTGGTCACCCCTATCAGATTGGGATTATCGGTTCTTTCACTCACTCGGTGGGGCGACATTACATCGATCAGGCAGACAGCATCATAGTTTTCGGTGCCAGCCTTAATTTCTGGACAACCAGTTTTGGTTCTGCGATTCCGGCTGTGCCCTTGATCCAGGTCGATAGCGAACGAACCCATATTGGACAGTGGTATTCGGCTGACGTCGCACTGGTGGGCGATGCGAAGCAGGTTTGCCAACAACTGATGACGCTGTTGCCAACGCGGTCACCGGAAGACAAGCCCTTTCATACCCTCGAAACGCGTCAGCGCATTGCAGAATTCGACCCGGCAGATGATTTCCAGGCCGCGCATACGGCCCGTACCATTGATCCCAGATTATTGGGGATCGCACTGGATCGAATACTGCCAGAACAACGCAACCTGGTCTACGATGCGGGTAATTTTCTCGGCATCGTACCTTACATTTCGGTACCAGGCCCGGATCAATTCAAGTTCACTACAAATTTTGCGTCGATCGGCCTCGGCTTTGGTACGGCGTTGGGTGTCGCCCGTGCACGGCCTGATAGCACGACCGTGCTGATTGTGGGTGATGGCGGATTTCTAATGACCATCAGTGAACTGGAAACGGTTGTTCGCGAAGATCTGCCGTTGATTATCGTAGTGATGAACGATTGTGCCTATGGTGCCGAGTTGCACTTTTTAAAGATGCACCAGCGTCCAGTTGGACTGTCGGTATTTCCGGATCTGGACTTTGCGCCCATCGCGGAAGGGTTTGCTTTTGAGGCCTTTACGATCCGGACTATGGATGACCTAGAGCAGGCAGCGCCCTCCATACGTTCACCAGAAGGACCTATACTGCTCGACTGCAAGATCAATGCGGATATTGCAGGGTCATTTATGAGCGAACTGGCAGCGTTTGAGGGAGGCGAAGACTGACCCTACTTGCGCTGCCATTGTTACGAGGCGACCCCGCACCTCGTTGAAGTACTGGCCCGGCAGGTTAGTCGGAAACTCCGGCCGGAAAACACGCGGAATCAACCATACAGGTACAAATACCCGGCCAAGGGCCAGTACAGGCCGGGCGACCGGTTATCGCCAGAATGTCTGGTTGTAGGCAAGCCAGGTCTGAATTTTCAGCGGCGACTGAAACCGACTCGGCGGTTCTATACCGATGTCCCGCAGCAGGTGATCGGGTAGTGACCGAATCAGTTCACCTTGGTGCCTATGGGCACGAATTACGCGATACTTGTTAACGGGGTTCACCCATAACGCGTTCAGTACGTGACCGGCAGTGCGGCCCAACTGACAGATGAACTGGCGCATTGCTTGGGCCTGGGCTTGCCGGCCGCGCCGCATGACGATGTCGTAGTCGAGGATACTGAATTCTTTTGAATCCAGTACGGTCAGCAGTGCCGCCTCAGATCCTTTGAGGACGTGATCATCGTTTGCGAGGGTCCATTTTGCGACCGTTTGGTCAAGGTGTCGGGGAGGTGATTTAGACATATTAGAATTATTAATCCTGAAAAATGAGAGCGAAAAGACGTGCGCAACTAAAGCGGCGCGTAATTTATTGGATTAATAGCGTGCCGACAAACGATATATTCTTTGTTTATTGTTATAAAAACTAAATTGAATGAAGATCGATTATGGCAATGTACGGCCCGACGCCACGGTCGAGTCGCGTGATGACTCCCCGCGAATTCAGGACAACCCGGGGCAGGGCATGGGTCTGGATCCGGGGGGTAGTGATTGGCCTATTGACGCCAGGGGGCTTTTGCGAACAGACAAAGGAAGTCCAGTGCCAGTGTTGCCCCGGCTAACGCGGTAATCTCAGCGTGGTCGTAAGGCGGTGCCACTTCCACCAGGTCCGCTCCCACGATGTTGATACCTGCCAAGCCTTTCACAATTTCCCTCGCCTGGCTGGTGGTGAGTCCACCACAGACGGGGGTACCGGTACCCGGAGCATAGGCGGGATCCAGGCAGTCGATGTCAAAAGTCAGGTAGGTTTTGTTGTCTCCAACGATCTTGCGAATTTGTTCGATTGCGGCATCCGTCCCGTGACGTTGTATCCACGGGCCATCGAGGATATTGAAACCCAGGGTGTCCTGGTTGTCGGTCCGCACGCCGATCTGAACGGATGCCGCAGGATCGAGGAATCCCTGTTGTGTCGCGTGCCAGAACATGGTGCCGTGATTGACACCATCATCATGTTCATCAGGCCAGGTGTCACTGTGCGCATCGAAGTGAATCAGTGAAATTGGTTTGCCGTGTATTCCAGCATGTGCTTTGACTAGCGGCCAGCTGATGAAATGGTCGCCACCCAGTGACAGCACCATGACATCCTGGCCCAGCATCCAGGAGACGTACTCTTCGATTTGTTGCGGGACCTTTGCGGGTTGTGCAAAGTCGAATGGCAGATCACCATGGTCACAAATTCGTAGTTCGCGGATGGGATGAAAATCCCAGCCGTAAACACGGGTACCGAATGCCAGGTTAACAGATGCGTTCCGGATTCCTCGAGGTCCGAAGCGGGCACCTGGGCGGTTGGTCGTTGCCGTATCGAAGGGGATGCCGACTATGGCAGCGTCAATATTACTGAGATCTTTCTGATAGGGCCGGCGGAGAAAACTGGTCACGCCGGCGTAAGTGGATTCTTCCGGCAGTGTGTGAATGTCCAACGTCGTTAGTGCGCCGTCGGTTGTCATTCCGAGTTTATCTGTCATAGCGTGTACTCAGTAAAAGTGTTGTAAGTGATGGACTCAATAGTCAGGGGTCCTTATGGCGAGACCGCAGATTCAAGAGTTTGCATCGGATCTTTATGGGTCCTGGAGTCCGGCAATGCTATTTCGGTCCGTGTTGGTCAAGTAGATCTGACCCTGGAGGTCAGCCACATGTTCGTGGAAGGCAATAGCATCGGAAGACATAGTGGACACCGGGGCGATCTCCTCTTTGAAGTGGCCGAAGCGGTCTTCTCCACTGACCAATGTCGCATAGTCCACATCGATTCGGGTCTGGCGGGCCGCGGGTGTGATGTAGCGGATAGCGACGCCAACTCGCCTTTGCCCCGAACGATTCGGCGTTGACGCGTGAAACAAATCAACATGATGGATTGATACCTCGCCGGCTTTGAGTTCGACCCAGACGGATTGGTCTTCATCAATTCCATTCAATATGGTTTGGCCACGGGTCAGGATGTTTTTTGGATCTCGGGTATCTTGGTGTTCAACTTGTCCGTTGTAGTGGCTGCCAGGGAGCATTCTCATACACCCGTTCTCTCGAGTAGCGTTCGTTAGAGCCACCCACACAGTCAGTACTTGATTACTGTCGAGTCCCCAGTGGGCGCTATCCTGGTGCCAGGAAATAAACCGGCCGTCACCAGGTTCTTTTGGATAGATGTGAGTAGTCCAAACCATTAGATCATCCCCCAGAATAGGCCGGACCAATTCGAGGATTGCTGGGTGCCGCATGAGTTGGTCAAACCAGGGAAATACAAGGTGTGACTTGTAACGCCACTTGCCATTGATTGGGCCGCCCGAATTTGTTTCGTAGGCTTCGAGTTCAGCAAGGTAGTTGGCCGCGTCATCGGTAGTCATCACGCGTTGAGGAAAGATCAAGCCCACATCTTTATATCGCTTAATCTCATCGGCCGAAAGTATCATGATGACCTCCTACAATAAACGAGTGACTATCCTATCAGCTATATAGTGGCACATGACCCAGTATCTATCTCTGATCGTGGTGAATCATGTCAGCGGCTTTTTCCGCGATCATGATCACTGGCGCGTGTGTGTTCCCTCTCGTAACGATGGGCATAATTGAGGCATCAACGATTCGAAGTCTTTCTAGACCGTTTACCTTAAGTTCAGGTGTAACTACCGTGAGCGGGTCACTACTTGGTCCCATCCTGCAGGTGCCGGCCAGGTGATGGCTTACACTGAAAGTTTCTCGAATCCAGGGTTCGATGTCGCCTGTCGAGGTGATCCGTGGCCCAGGATTTATCTCTTTACCCATGAATTCTGCGAATGCTTTTTGGTTGCTCAGGTCTTTCAATATTTCGTAGCCTGAGCGCAGTGCTAACAGATCATCGTTATCTCTTAGAAAGTTAAATCTAAACTTTGGATTGACCTTTATATCGGTATCACAAATCTTTACAGATCCCCGGCTTTTAGGGGCTACCAGATCACCCCATATCTGGAACCCATGCCCCCCGAAATCAGTGTAGAGATCGCCAAATGCCAAGGGCATAAAGGTGCATTGGAGGTTTGGTGCTGGTGAGCCACTGTCCGTTTTAAGAAATCCACCGACATCCATATGAGTGGTCGCTGCTGCACCCGTTTTCGAAGTTAGCCACTGAAGTCCGGCAAGCAAATTCCCTGGAAATCGTGTTGCAGGGTAGACACTCGCTGGTTGACTACATTGGAAGACAAGCGATATCAGTACGTGTGTGTGTAGATTCTCGCCAACGCCAGGGAGATCATGCACTATTGGTATTCCCAGCGACTCAAGATGTTCGGGTGATCCAATTCCGGACAGTTGCAATAGTTGCGGCGATGCGATGGCCCCAGCTGCTATCAGAATTTCCTCAGTTGCTGTGATTGTCTGGCGTTGCTTGTCATCACTGATAACGATGCCCGTGGCTCTTGTGCCATCAATCATTACCCGTTCAACCTGCACGCCTGTCAGGACTGTGAGGTTTGGCCTTTTTAGTGCGGGCTGAAGATACCCTGCGTAAACATCTGATCGGCGGCCCTCGTCAGTATTGCGATGCATTGCTCCGAATCCTTCTTGTATTGGACCGTTGTAGTTTTGATTCAGTGGGTAGCCGGCTTGTTCGGCAGCATTAAGGAACGCAACATTCAAGGGAGACACTGCAGGATCGTCGGCAGTGACCTTGATTGGACCGCTGTGGCCCATGTAGGGATCGGTTGGGTCGCTGAAGGATTCAATGCGGCGGAACAAAGGTTCGATGTCGGAGTAAGACCAGCCATTGCAGCCTGAGGTCGCCCAACCGTCAAAGTCGGCGCTGTTTCCTCGGACCCACATCATTCCATTGATTGCCGAAGAGCCGCCAAGGATGCGGCCCATCTTGTAGGGTAAAGACCGACCGGACGCATGGGTTTCAGGTTCGCAGCGATAATCCCAGTGGTACTTGCCTTTGAGGTAGAGCTGGCCGACGGCACCAGGTACCTGGATAGAGAGGCCACGGTATCTCGGGCCAGCTTCCAGCAGCAGCACCTGACAGGATGGGTTTTCGGACAGCCTGCTGGCTAGCACGCAGCCGGCTGTACCGCCGCCGACTACGACATAGTCGAATGTCATTTAACTACATACTGCAGGTTGAGTGGTATATGGACCATGTTAGGAAACGTTATTGGGCAGTGCAGTCGCTTTTCGGGGTTCCTCGCAGGTGATCACTTCCACAACCGCCGGCACGCCCACAGCGTTTTGCCTAAATGCGCGATTCAAAGCGGGTATGATCTGAGAGGGCTCAGTGACGCGTTCTCCATGCCCACCCAAGGCTTTGGCGACATCCGCGTAATCCCCCCCGAGTTCGTGAATACCATATTGTTCAGATGCAACTGGATGATATTCGGTGTAGCCGCCCATGACAGAATTTTTCAGCACGATCGTCGTTGTACCAATTTCATTGCGCACGGCAGTTTCCAGCTCCATGCCCACCATGCCAAAAGCAGCTTCGCCCATCAGGTTCACGCAGGTCCAGTCGGGTTTGGCCAGCTTTGCCCCCTGAATCAGGCCAAGCCCGGTACCGAGTTGCGTGGTTTTCCCCCAGCCCAGGTACCCGTGGGGAACCAGTGTTTCATAAAAGGCTGTGGTCTGGTCGCGCGGAGAGCCTGCATCGTGAGTGACGATCGTTCGACGTCGGTCTATGCTGTGCATCAAGTCCCAGATCACGCGGTAAGGGTTGATCGGTATCTGGTCAGATTCCAGTAAAGGCTGCCATGTTTTTAGAAAAGCCTGTTTTGCGGCCAGCGCCTCGTCTCTGGTTGAGGAATTTCCCCGACGGCCATTTGTACCCAGCCTTTCGCAGAGTTCCTTGACTGCGGCCGCCAGGGTGGGCTTCGCATCACCGATGACGGCGAAATCGATGGGGTAGTCCTTGGCAATATCACCCTCCCAGTTGGTCAGCTGTGTATACGTACGCCCGGCGCGGGGAAACGGCGTGATGTATTCTGATCGGGTAAAGCTGGTACCCAGACCCACGACCAAATCGGCTTTGTTCAGGAACTGAACGACCCCATCGGGTCGTGAAAGGCCAGCGCAGCCCAGCGACAGGGGGTGGTCTTCGGGAAAGCAGCCCTTGCCGTTCAGGGTTGAGATCACGGGAATCTGGGCAAGTTCTGCCAGTTGGGTCAATTCGTCTGTTGCACCGGCATAAAGAATGCCCTGCCCGGCAATGATGACCGGTGCACTGGCATCGAGCAGCCGGTCCACGAGTTTGGAGATATCGGAACCATCGGCACACGGCGTTGATCGACGCTGCGGCCGGTACTGGTCGATGAGTCCGGGATCCGCGTCTTGTGTGTACAGGTCGTGCGGCACTTCCAGGACGACGGGCCCCGGCCTTCCGTTTCTCAATTGTGCGAAGGCGTTCTGCATCATCTGTGGAATCCGCTCCACGCGGTGGACGGCTTCACACCATTTGCTGATGTGCTGAAAATTACGCGCCGCACTGAAATTTGGAGAGACGCCCTGGTCAGCCGTTGCATAACCGCCGGGTAGATGCAGCAGGGGCACGTTGTCAGCAAAGCATTGTGCCAGTGCACCCGCTGCGTTTTCAGATCCGGGTCCATGCTGAACGGTGGTGGCACACGCGGACTGTCCGCCGGTCGCGCGTAGGTAGCCATCGGCAATGTGCAGTGCCTGGCGTTCCTGGCGCACGATGATCGGCCGCACACTGATCTTGGCCGCGGCTTCGATGAGGTCGCTGTGTGGAAACGCAGGAAGGATTTTGACGCCTTCGCGCTTCAGTATCTGTGCAATCAGGTCAGCGCCATTCATAGTTTTACTCAGCCACTCCTGACGGAATAGTACTTTACTTGGCCCTGATTTTCTGCACAATGACAACCGGCTTCAAGGAGGGATCGATGTCAAGAGCAATAACCAAAGACGATATTGCAGGACAGGATAAGCCCCCCTGGAATTATCAACCGTCGATTCCAATTGAAGGCGTACCGGTTTTTGTTTGGCCCCCGCGACCGGTAGCCGCGATTAAGTACCTGCTGTCGAGGGCTTACCTGTTTTCAGTTGTCATACCATTCGGGTTGTTTGCGCTGATTACCTGGGCTTACCTGCAGCCTGCCATTACGCGTTGTGCCACATTCGAGTTCAGCTGGATCGCCCAGATGTATCTGCGTAATCTGATGCTCTTCGTGCTGATCGTGGGCGGTCTTCACCTTTATTTTTTTGCCTTCAAGCGTCAGGGCAAACAGCTCAAGTTCAGTGGTCAGGCACTCGGTCGGGATGACCGAAAGTATTTTGCGGGTGACCAGGTGCGGGACAACGTTTTTTGGAGCTGTGTCAGCGGTGTGACGTTGTGGACAGCCTATGAAGTGTTTTTTATGTGGAGTTATGCGAACGGCCTTCTGCCGTTCTATCTTGACTGGCGCGAGCATCCCGTCTGGTTTGTCCTGATATTATTTGCGATCCCGTTTTGGGACTCGGTCCACTTCTACTTTATACATCGCCTGCTTCATTGGAAGCCGCTCTACCGAGTCGCCCATGCGGTACATCACCGCAACGTGAGTACCGGGCCTTGGTCCGGTTTTTCAATGCATCCCCTTGAACACCTCATTTACCTGAGCAACGTACTGATTCATATTCTGTTTGCTTCCCACCCGATACATATCTTCTTCCATTTGCAGTGGAACGCAATCGGCGCCGGTATGAGTCACACCGGCTACGAATCGTTGACAGTCCGCGGGAAGCCTCTGATTTATCTGAGTCCGTTCCATCATCAACTGCACCATCGCCTGTACAACTGCAACTATGGCAATAGCCTGGTACCCATGGACAAATTATTTGGTTCTGATCATGACGGTACCGCCGAGGCCTGGAGCGCTATCCGGAATGGTCGGTGGGCGAAGGTGGCGGCGGTCTGAGGCAGTGGCTGAATCAGCTGGGATTTACTTGCCAGTCTGGACGGTTAATTTTACGACCCTAGCCTCTCTGCAATAGATAGGATGCGCTGCATGTCACGTAACACCGGTTTTTCAATCAGCTTGCCATCGACGACCACCAGCCCCGTGTCCGCTTTGGCAAACGCATCGAGAATGCGGCGCGCGTGCGCAATTTCTGATTCACTGGGTGTGAAGACATCATTCAGTATCGGAATCTGTTTCGGGTGGATAGAACCCTTGCCGCTGAACCCCAGTTCCCTTGCCAGCGTGGCCTCCCGCGCCATACCGTCGGGGTCTTCCAGGTCGAGATAAGGCACGTCTATCGCATCGATACCTGCGCTGGCGGCGGCGTGAACAACTCTTGATCGTGCGTAAAGCAGCGGCTCCCAGGCATTAGAACAGCGCAACTCTGCTGCCATGTCGACTCCGCCAAAAAAAAGTGCATCAATACGGGTGCTCGCTTGCGCGATATCGTGGACCGCTTCCAGTGAAGCGTTGGTTTCGATGATGACATGCAGTCGGGTATTGTGACCGCGTTCAGACAGCAGATCGTCCAGCCAAATAATCTCGTCCGTTGTCATGACTTTGGGCAGCATTAATGCCGGTGGTGGAGTATCCGTTGCCAGTACGGCGTTGACATCGGCGAGACCGAATGCCGTACGCAGGCAGTTAATACGCACGATTCGCTCGACACCATCATCTGCCTGGGGTGAGGCAAACAGGGCCATGCCTTTTTCCCGGGCTTCGTCTTTGTCCTTGGGCGCGATGCCATCTTCGAGTTCGACACAGACGATGTCGGTACCGCAGGCGAGGGCCTTGGGGTACATTTCTGGCTTAAGGCCCGGTGCAAAGATAAAGGTGCGCCGTGGTCGGATGGTGTGTTCACTGGTTGTCATGGCGTTTTCCCGATCTAACGTGGAAGCTGTAGTGTCGACGAACGATTACCCGCTGTCATCGATAATTTAAATCCAGAATGAGTCACGCACTTCGGCGGCGCGTGGTCCGTCTGGGGTTTGAACATGCAGGGTGGTGCCCGCGGTCCAGTGGTCTTTGCGGACCATAGCGATCGCAACATTAATTTCAAAGTCCGGTGACCACGTGATCGAGGAGACGTGACCCGCGGTATTCCCGGCTGTATCTGTCAGCGGCCAGGACCAGCTGATTGGTGGTACTGCCGGGCCTGCTACCGCCAATGGCCGGATCTGCCGGTCTGGGCTTTGCTTTTGTATTAATGCTGCGTGCCCCAGGCACCCGGTGGCAGTGTCCAGATTGCAGTATTTAGCAAGACCTGATTCGAACGGCGTATCGTCGATGGACATATCGTTACCGTAGGACAGCAGACCCGCTTCGATGCGTTCGATCAGATTAGGGCAACCCGCACGAACATCCAGATCTTTGCCGGCCTCAAACAGCGTGTCCCACAGGGCTTCGCCATGCTGACTGCCGTCCAGGTAGATTTCAAAGCCACCCTGGTGAGACCAGCCCGATCGGGCAATGACCATATCCTGGCCCTGGAAATTGACAGTTTTATGTCGGAAGAACCGGGTCTCGACGATGTCTGTACCGAATACCCGTTCAATGAGTTCGTCCGATTTGGGGCCCTGTACCGCAAGGGGTGATACGTCAGGTTCGAAAATCTCAACGTTCAAGTCATGGCCCATGGCAAGGCCCTTGCAGTAATACAGCATGTCGCTGTCGGCAAGCGATAACCAGTAGCGCTCTTCAGCCAGCCGAATAACGATGGGGTCGTTCAGTATCTGACCTTCATCGTCGACCATCGGTACGTAGTAACACTGATCGTCGGTCATTCGTGACAGGTCTCGCGGTGTGGTCATCTGTACCAGTGCCAGTGCATCGGGGCCTTTGATCTCGACCTGCCGCTCGCAGGATACATCCCAGACCTGTACTGCACGCTTCAGGTGAGCATAGTCTTCTTCAATGGAATGAAAATATCCTGGAATCAGCATCCGGTTGTACACCGAATAAGCTTTCACTCCGGCTTCCTCAACGCGACGGGTAAAAGGCGTCCGTCGTACCCTGATAGAAGGAGAAATGTGGGGCAGTGACATGAGCAGGGGGTCCTGTATAGTGCGATTGTCCAGTTCGGGGGCTATTGTCCGCAACTGGCCGAAAAAAACAATCACGGCAATGCAGAAAGGCGGTTGCTGACAGCGCAATTCCGGTGAGTTCTGTCGACCCTGCCTGCCGATACCGGCTGAGAAGGAAGAACAATAGAAAACACCAACGACTTGACAGTAGATGCCCGTGAGTGGCGGCCGCTAAAGGGTATAGCCCTAAGTGTACTGGGTATCGGATTCATCACTTTCAATGATGCGATGATGAAGCTGGTGGTGGAGCAGCACCCCATCGGCGAAGCGATCTTTGTACGGGGTTTGTTTGCACTGGTGCCGATGGCAGTGCTGATCTACAGAGCAGGGGGACTGCGCTCGCTAGCTGTTCACAATATGGGTATGCAACTCTGGTGTGCACTGTTGCTGGTGGGTCCGCTGTTTCTGTTTGTTTTCTCGCTGAGCCGGCTGCCGCTCTCGATAGCCACCATCATATTCTTTACGAATCCGCTTTTTGTTACGCTGCTGGCACCTTGGTTTCTTAACGAAACAGTGAGTTGGCGGCGAGTGAGCGCGGTCTTGGTGGGATTTGCCGGTGCGACGCTGGTCGTTAAGCCTGTCGGTGATGCATTCGTTTGGATTCTGCTGGGACCTTTACTCGTGGCGCTGTTGTCTGCTGTGCGCGAACTCATTGTCCGTACAGCACTGGCCCGGGAGACCTCAGAGTCGCTGCTGTTTTATTCCAGTGCAGCAGTTACATTGACCGCGCTGGCAACAGCACCGCTCGGCTGGGTGCCGTTGTCCTGGCATACCTTGGTGCTGCTGGCAGTCAGTGGCATGGCGTTTAGTCTTGGCATCTACCTGATGACAGAAGGGCTGCGATTTGGGGATGCAAGCCTACTGTCTCAGTATAAATACACCGGCATTGTATGGGCCCTGGGACTTGGCTATCTGCTGTGGGGGGAATTGCCCGACTGGTGGACGCTACTCGGCACGGTACTGATTATTGCCAGCGGCTTGTATATTGTGCTCAGACAACGTCGGCTTTCCCGGTAGTTTTCGCTCAACTGGCCTCGCGTGGGTCGATAGGCAGTAGATCGCGGACATCAAAGTGTTCCTCGAGCAAGGCCGCGAAACTCAGTAGTTCATCTTCTCGCCTGGGTTTTGCCAGGATCTGCAGACCCATAGGTAGGCCCTCATCGGTAAAGCCGCAAGGCAGGCTGATCACAGGGCAACCGGTCATCGTCAGTGCAAAGGTAATTGCAAACCAATCGATGTAAGTTTTACAGGGCGTGCCGTCGATTTCCGTGATAAAGGGTTTTTCTGATTCAAACGCCGCAATTGATGCGGCCGGACAGATCAGGAAATCATGAGTTTCAAAGAATTCAGCCATGTACCGAGTCAATGTCCACCTTACCCGTTCAGCATCTAACAGCTGGTCAGGCGTCACATTGAACCCGACTTCAACGTTCTTCACGATATCACTGAGAATTTCGTCGCGATGTTGCTGAACCAGTTCTCCCTTCAGGGTAGCCAGAAGAACGCCTCTTAAGGTATGGAATGCATCCAGTACGCCGGTGAAGTCCGGGATGTCGTCAGAGACATCGATGCCCAGTCGGGAAATACCGGCAGCCGCGTTTTCCGTGATGGCTCTGACATCCCGGGCAACCGGTACGATCCCAAGATCGGTACTGAATGCCACCCGTTCTGGCAATGAATGTTGTTTGATTGCTTGGGCAAAAGAATCGCAGTGATGATTAAAAGATAGCGGATCTTCTGTGCGCAGACCACATCCAGCATCGAGCATCAGCGCGACATCGCCCACTGATCTTCCCATCGGCCCCTCAACCCAGAGCGTGTCAAACGCCTGGTAACCGTGGCCCCGGGGTACGACGCCTGGACTGGGGCGAAGACCGACCACTGCATTGAAAGCCGCCGGGGTCCGCAGGCTGCCGCCGAGGTCGTTGCCGGTCGCGAGCCAGACCTGACCGCTGGCCAATGCCGCGGCGGAGCCGCCGGATGATCCACCGGCGCTGCGGCTGAGATTCCAGGGGTTACAGGTGAGCCCGTTCACGGGATTAAAGGTGTGCCCACCTGCCCATTCCGGCACGTTGGATTTGGCAATCGGGTTGGCGCCATTGTGTTCCAGCACGGCGACGGTGATATCAGAGCGTTCAGCAATATGGTCCTTGAATATTGGCGAGCCATAGGTCGTACGCACACCGGCCACGTCGTTGTAGTCCTTGACAGCAATTGGTAGACCACAGAGGCTTTTCGGGTTTTGTCGATGGCTTGTCAGATCGAGTGTTTGAGCTCGTTCAATTGCCCGATCGAAACAGCGGATCGGCAGTGCGTTGGTTTTGCCATCGACCGTTTCGATGCGTGAAATGGCTGCCTGAACGGCTTCAACAGGAGATATCTCTCCGGATCGAAGTAGTCCGACGATATCGACCGCACTTTTTTTCCATAGCGCGGTCATCTGCTCGGACGCCGGTGTTTGCCAGGCCTGATATCCAGATTGTTCTGGAGATTCCAGCCTTCCATCATCGCACCTCTTCGGGGATTGCAGCTTCGCGATCTGCAATTAACGCGAGCAGTGCCTCATCGATCGTCGGATCAATCGCGGGTGCTTCATAGCGTTCAAGCCACTGCTTTGCCTTGTCGAGGCCGACCTGTTCACTGTCTTTGCGGCCTTCAACGTCCCACTGCTCGTAGGTGACGTTGTTCTGGGAGGGAAAGATAAATAAGTCGGCCTTGCGGGTGTGTGCTGTACCCAGAAAATGACCGCCGGGACCGACGTCCTTCACGGTCTCGAAAATCTCGTCCAGATCATCGAATCGACAGCCCTGACAGAAATGGTAGAACGCATCGAGCTGTTCAAAATCAATGACGGTTTTTGCATAGCCCACCCCGAGTGTCCCTTCCATCATGCCACCGGCCATGGTGATCCACTGTGCACCGGCCAGAAATGAAGGAAACAGACCCCACATCGAGTCGTAAGCAGCCTGCATGTCGGCCGATTTGGAGGTCGCACAATTGGCGATCGCCCGGTGGGGTATGCCGTAACGCCGCGCCATCTGACCAGCGAGAAACTGGACGATGGCCGAATCCGGGCTGCCGTGTACCGGCGCACCGGAATTCAGTGCAACGGTCATGGCGGGCACACCAAACAGCATTGGAGCACCCGGCCGTACCAGCTGCGCGAAAGCGATCGCCATCAGGGCTTCGGCTGTAACCACCGCCATGGTGCCGACATTACTGGCCGGCGTTGATGCGGCCGCCATTGAAAATGGTGAACACATCACGGCATGGTTGTTGGCCGCATAGACTTTGAGTGCGTCGAGCATGGTGGCATCCCACACCAGCGGTGAATTGGCGTTGATCAGCGACGTGGTGCAGCACTTATTGGTGGCGAAGTCCTCGCCAAACACGATCTTGCACATCTCGATTGTATCTTCAGCACGTTCACGGGCTGTAACGTTGCCGACGATCGGTTTATCCGAGTACTTGAAGCCGCTGTAGGCCATATACAGGTGCCGGTGGGGTACCGGGATATCCATCGGCTCAACGACCGGACCGCCGGCGATATGGACACTGGCGGCCATGTGATTGAGTTTCTGCAGATTGTGCAGGTCCTCTAGCGTAGCTGTCCGGCGCTTTCCCTCCAGATCATAGATGTAAGGGGGGCCATAAGAAGGCGACACCACCATCGAACGGCCGCCAACGGTTACCGTCCTCTCCGGATTACGCGCATGATGCACGTATTCCGACGGTGCCTGGTCGACCAGTGCCAGCAGTGTGTCGCGGCTGACCCGGACACGTTCGCCTTGTATCTCAGCATCGGTTTTCTTCCAGATACCCAGTGATTCTGCATCGCGAAAATCGACCCCGATGCGCTCCACAATGCGCATGGCGAGTTCATGAATCTGTTCGACGCCTTCAGCGTTGACCACTTCGTAAACCGGTACGTTCCGCATCAGGGGCGGCTGATGAATGACGGGTGCGTTCACCCGTGCCGCGCGGCGGGCGGAGCGCCCGCCCTTTCGTGTGTGTTTTTCTGATAGAAGCGCCACGCCGGGCCTGCACTACGACCGGGGTCGCCGGTTCTCAGGATCGTAGGGTGAGTCCGTGATCACCGTGGCCGGACAACGACGTTCCAGTACCTGGACTTCCAGCCTGCTCCCCGGTTGTGTGTGTTCAATGGCAACGAAGGCCATGGACAGGCAGTTGCCCACGTGATGCGACGTCGCACCTGAGGTCACTCGGCCGACCAGCAGACCATCGAGGTAAACGGCTTCATTCATGTACGCATCGGCGTCTACCGTTTCGACCTGCAGTGTCACCAGGCGTTGACCAAGGCCTTGATTCTTCTGCTCGAGCAGGGCAGCCTTGCCGACAAAGTCATCCTTGTCGAACTTGATGAAGCGATCGAGGCCGGACTCCAGCGCGGTGTGTTCAACGTCCATATCGCGGTACATGGCGCGGTAGGATTTCTCCAGTCGCAAGGACTCTATAGCGCGGTAACCGCAGTGTTTGAGGCCGAGGTCACTGCCCGCTTGGGTGATCTCGTCAAACAGGTGCAGGTTGTAGTTGATGGGGTGATAGAGTTCCCACCCCAGTTCTCCTTCGTAGTTGACCCGCATCATCCGCACATCGGAAGCCAGCCCCGCCGTGACCGTCTGGCTGGTCATCCAGGGAAAAGCGGTATTCGACAGGTCCGCATCGACCAGTTTCTCTAAAACTGTCCGGGCGTTCGGACCCACTACAGTAAAGCCGCCCCGTTCGAGCGTTGCATTGCGCAGGCTGACACTGCCATCTTCCGGCAGCGCCTTTTCCAGCACATCAAAGTCGTGGCGTTCGCCGCGAGGTGTGCCGATCAAATAGAAAAAGTCATCATCCATTCGGGTGACTGTGAATTCCGCACGGACGGTACCTTTGTGAGTGAGTCGATGGGCCAGTACCGTGGCACCGTGTTTTCGTGGCATTCGGTTGGCTAGAATCTGGTTGAGCCAGGCCTCGGCACCGGGCCCTTTAACCTCGTACTTGCCCATCGGTGTCATTTCAAACAGGCCAGCCGCTTCACGCACTGCCCGGCATTCGGTACCTACGTGCGGCATCGAGTTGAACACGCGGTAGCTCCATTTATCGCGGGGTTCCACACCCTCGGGCGCAAACCACAGGGGTATCTCCCAGCCGTATACCGAACCCCAGACGGCACCGGCTTCGGTCAGGCGGTCGTAGCAGGGCATGGTTTTGGCAGGGCGGGCAGCCGGCCATTCATAGCCCGGGTAATGCATTCCAAAGTTGTGACCGAAGGCCTCTTTGTTCTTAACCCCGGTATAGACCTTGTTGGCGTAGTCACCGAACCGTCTGGGATCGACTTCGGACAGGTCGACATGAGGTTCGCTATCGATGATCCAGTTGACGAGTTCATGGCCCAGACCACCGCCCATGAGAATGCCGCCTGTGAATCCTTCAGCGAGCCATAGGTTTTGTGTGCCCCAGGCAGGCCCGCACAGCGGCAGGTTGTCGGGCGTGCCGCAGATCGGTCCGCGCACGTTGGACTGAATACCGACCTCGCCCAGTACCGGCACCAGTTCGAGTGCGGCGGCCCAGTTCTCCTCGACTGCATCCATGTCTTCTGGCAGCAGGTCTGCACCGAACCACTCGGGTACACTGTCCCGTGCAAAATGTTCCAGGCGGTCGGGTTGTTCATAAGGGCCAAACATCAGTCCGTCCCGTTCTTCCCGCACATAGCCGTTGATCGCTTCATTACGCAGGACCGGCAGCTCGGGTAGGCCCTGATCGTGTCGTTCACGAATCTGGGGTACGCTCTGGGTGACCCAGTACTGGTGCAGCACGGGAAAGCAGGGCAGTTCAAGGCCCAGCATTCGTGCGGTGTGCTGGGCGTAATTGCCGGTGGCGGTGACTACGTGTTCACAGATGATATCCCCCTGGGTTGAGACGACCTTCCACTCGCCCGAGCGCAGCCGTTCGATGGCCGTCACTTCCGTGTCCCGATAGATGCTCGCACCGAGTTGCCGTGCACCCTTGGCCAGGGCCTGGGTCACATCAGCCGGTGCGATGTGGCCATCATCAGGGTTATAGACCGCACCCAGTAGTTTGTCGGTTCGGGTCATCAGTGGCCACAGATCAATGGTCTGTTCCGGTGTCAGGATTTCTGCCCGCACACCCTGTGTGTCAGCAATCGCAGCGTAGTTCAGGTACTCGTCCATACGGTCTGGCGTTTCGGCGATGCGCAGCTGGCCGCATTTGTGCCAGCCGATACCCTGGCCAGTCTCTGCTTCCAAGCCTTCGTAGATCTCGATGGTCTTCTTGATGAGTCGGCCAAATTTGTACGAAAACGAATAGATCGGGATCAGTCCAGCGGCGTGCCAAGTGGACCCTGCCGTCAGTTCAGTGCGCTCGAGCAGGCAGGCATCTGTCCAGCCCCGGTGCGCAAGACTGTACAGCACGTTGACGCCGACACAGCCGCCACCGACAACAACAACCCGGGCATGTGATTGCATGATTGGCTTCCCTTAAGAATCAGCAGAAACGGTAGTGATCGAAGGACACATCATCGCCGCTCCATGAATAGAGCGTCAGCGCTGGTGTGGGACCCGTTCGCATAGCATGGGTCATCATCGATGGAATATCAATAATGTCGCCCGCCCTTTTCACTTGGTAAGGCCCCCCATCTAGTGACCAGCTGCCGCTACCGGCCAGAACGATATACACCTCATCAGCAGGGTGAGCATGATCCGCATAGTCAATGCCAGGTATCAGTGCGAACAGGCCGACCCGGAAACTTTGATGTTTAATCAGGCTCGTCGGACCGATAAGCTCGCTAATAGGGGTGTGTGACCGGGTGGATTCATTCCACTGAAGATCTTGGGTCAGTGCGGCAATTTCGGAAACCGTGGGTACCGGTGGGTTTGTTTCTAGCAGTTCTAGGACCGAATCCGGAAGGCTGCAGGGTGTGTCATGGCTACTTACCGGTTGGATTGGTTCGGTGCTGATCGTGGTATCCATTGAGCGGAGTAAATGAGCAGTACGGCGACAGGCGGTACTGGTCCCGCGCGCGAATTCCACCGAGATGGCGGTCAGCAGGGTATCGACAGCAGCTTGAAACAATTCAGAACGCATGTGGAACGTGAATCGGGGTAGAAGATTGTGTCGATGTTACATTCAGCGATATCTTACGATCCAGTAACATCACCCACCCGTCGTACGCGAACGCGAAGACTGTTGCCGGGCAGATAAGACAGCGGCATATCTTCGGTTTCGATGGTTGTCAGCGTGTCTTCAGCCGCCCCGGCTTCGAGGGCACGCAATGTCGCTAGCTTAGTGGCCTGTTCGATCGCTTCCGTGCGTGAGAGATCCCGAAAGATCTGGTCGACCTCGCCCGATACCTGTGCGATGGCCGCTCCCACCGCGTTGGCGCAGTCGCCATGGACGACACGATGCAGGTCGGACACACCCCTGAGCTGGTCAGGCACCAGAAACGCACCACCACCGACCGCGATCAGCGGTGTATCGCCGGCGCGGGTTTTGACCCGGTCGATGGCTTCTTCTAGTAGCCGTTCACATTCAGCCAGTACGGCGGACTGTGTGCCGGCGTTTATGCTGCGCAGAAGTTCTGCGTTACCCAGGTCGAGTAGGCCGTGGGCAACGGCGATGTCTGTTGCCGTCAGTTGACTGCCGCCGAAAATAAGCCCGTCATGTATCAGCTGGTAGCCCACTGACAGGGGCCCGACCTGTAGCGGATCGAGGCAGACATGGCTCCCGCCACCGAGTCCGAAGGACAGCAATTCCGGCATCCGGAACAGGGTACGTACGCCACCGATCTCAACAACCGTGTTGGATTCACGCGGGAAACCGCTGACCAATTGGCCCACGTCGGTTGTGGTGCCACCGACATCGACCACGATGGCATCGTCTATGCTGGACAGGTAGGCAGCACCGCGCATGGAGTTGGTGGCGCCGGAGGCAAAACTGTAGACCGGAAACCGGATCGCTGTTGCGGCCTCGACCACCGTGCCGTCGTTTTGAGTGATATACAGCGGCGCGTTGATATCGCCTTGATGGAGTGCCGCCTCGAATGCGTTGATGGTCTGAACAGCCAGACCGCTCAATGCTGCGTTCAGCAGCGCAACATTTTCCCGTTCCAGCAGGCCAATCCGACCCAGGTCGGACGACAGTGTGATCACGGCATCAGGAATTTCGTCCGAAATGATGAAAGCGGCACGTTGTTCGTGGTCGGCATCAATGGGAGAAAAGATCGACGCGATGGCAATCGCGGTCAGACCCTGGTCACGCATTTGAATGGCGGCCTCGCGAACAGCGTCTTCGTCCAGGGGCAGGATGGGTCGACCGTCGTATTCATGCCCGCCTCCAACCGACCACACACCACCCCTGGCGATTTGTGCAAGGTCACCTGGCCAGTCACAGAACGGCATCAAGCTACCGCTGACCGGATCACCAATACGCAGCGCACCGACCGGCGACAGTGAGCGGCGTTGGACGATGGCGTTGACAAAATGTGTGGTGCCGATCATCACGCTGTCGACATCGCCCTGACCGGCAGGGGCAGCACGCAGTGCTGAAAGGGCTGCGATGATGCCGCCGGTGACGTCTTCGCTGGTGGGTGCCTTCACCGCACGCAGGACTTCACCGTTATCGATTAGGACTGCATCGGTGTTGGTGCCGCCAACGTCGATACCGATGCGTCTCATGACGCAAAGACCGAGGTATAAGGGATGTCGTAGCCGAACGCACTGGGACCGACCAGTTCGAGTCCCCGCACTGAGAGAAACACCTCAGGCGGGGGTAGGGCTATTACGCTGACCCGCTGTCCGTAACGAATTGTTTCGGTACCGATGGCTTCTCCGGAGTCAGTGTTCAGTACACAGATCAGGTCCGGGGATGTGACCCGCGGTGTGCCATCCTGCCAGGCGACAATCCACTCATTCTGGAAGCTGATCTGCATCGGTATGCCCCGGGAGTCATCGAGACCCTCCAGCGTGACCTGTCCACGCAAGAAGCCTTCCGTGGTTCTTCGTTCAACATCAGTCACCTTCCCGCTGTAGAGTCTTTTGCCGGGTTCGACATGAAGGATGGCTTCGATCGGATCATGATGCAGCTGCTGCGCGTTGCGCACGGCCGAGCCGATTTCAATGGCCTTGGTGGTGGTATACGGAATCGCCCAGCGCTTGATTTCAGCACCGCTTCGCGGCGCCTTGCAGGTTGCGGCGACTGATCCATACTCAGTACATATCTTGCGGCTGACGCGTTCCATCCATTTCCAGGTGGGCACTTTATAGACGACCGATTCCACACCCCGTGGATCGATACTGGTCAGCGGATAGGGTTTTAAGTCGCCGACCGCGAAACTGGTCATTTGTGCTTCGGGGTAAGCACGGCCCATACAGTCGGCATCGACTACAGGCCGGTCCAGGTGTGCGGCAGCCATCAACGGCTGGATCGCGTTGCCACCACCGATCTCCAGGGACATGATGGCCTGAAACTGCACGCCGGTGATCTCTTCCATGAGCGCGACCGCACGGGCTACATTGCGGCTGTCTGTCAGTCGCTCCTGACCGACCAACGGTGCACCCTGGTTGGAGACAACCGCGATCGTATCGGTAGCGTCCAGGTTGGCCGGGGAGATTAGACGGACCCGATGCCCGGCCGCATACAGCTGGCGCATGTTCAGCAGGCCCAGGTAAGGGCTGCCGCCGCCACCCGTGCCGAGGATCCAGGCACCGACGGCCAACGACTCAATATCATCCAGACTGAGTTCTCGTGTTTCGCTCATTCCAGCAGTTCCCGGATGACGCGGCCGGTGGCCGTGATAGCCAGCAACGTGGGTACGCCTACGGTAGCCGAGACGATGGCTTTGCTGTACGGGGTATAACTCATGCAGTCCATCGCCACGAGATCCGGTGTTAGGTGTGCCAGCCGTTCTGCGGCATTGCGTGTTTCGGCCTCATCCGCACTGGGGCGTAGAGCTTCGGCAACCACCTCCACACCGCTGCGCTGCCACTTCGCCACCAGTTTGTTCGACTGTTCCGGCAGCGGAATGAGCAGGCCCAGCCGGCCATGCGGGAGCAAACTCTCGGCAAGCGCATTGAGAATTCGCGAGGGAAAGATCACACCCGTATCACCGTCCATCGGAGGAAACTCGCCAGTGCAGGCAAAGACTAGCGTATCGGCACCATCGTCACGAAGCTGTTGCAGAGTGTTGGACGCCCGCTCAATCACATGGGTTTTTGAGATTTTGACATCAACCCCGCCACGCAGCCGGGTGTACAGCGTATCGGCACCATCCATCGGCGGGCGCTGGGCGATCTGTTCATCAGTCAGGTTATCCAGACAGCCCCGCAACAGGATACGGGTGGACGAGGGCGCCTGCTCGGAAAACAGTGCAGCAATATCATCGCGCGGTGCCTGCCCGATCGTGGCAATGCCCAACGTGCGTTCGGTAATCACCGAGATAGGGGTTCAGGGCAGGGGCAGTCGTGCCAGTCGTCCGCCATCGACCGTGTAGACCTGGCCCGTGACAAACGAGGCGTCGTCTGAGACCAGCCAGGCGACCAGTGATGCGACTTCTTCGGGTGTGCCGGTACGGCCCACCGGGTGGATGCGTCCAATTTCTTCGCGGAAGCGCGCCGGATCCGGCATCGACTCGATGAAGTCGGTATTGAGTTCGGTATCAATCCAGCCCGGTGCGACGGCGTTACAGCGGACGCCGTCCGGACCGTGATCAACTGCGACAGCGCGTGTCAGCGCATGCAGGCCTGCTTTAGACGCGCAGTAGGCCGGGTGGCGTGCATTTGAGCCCAGGCCTTCGATGGAGCCGATGTTCACGATACGACCACCGTCTCGAAGATAAGGCAGTGCCTGTTTGATCAGAAGAAAAGGTGCGCGAAGATTAACGGCCAGCGTTCGGTCCCAGTTCTCGACCGACATTGTCTCGACAGTTGCCTCCAGCATAATGCCCGCGTTGTTGATCAGGATATCGAGCTGCCCGGCGTGTTCGGTGATGTGCTCAATAATCTGGCGGGGAGCGTCGGTGTCGGCGAGATCGGTGCAGATGCTGTCAAATTCAGGGTCGTCCTGCCTCTGTGCGGTGAACACCTGAATGCCCTGGCTAGCCAGATTCCGGGCACAGGCCTGTCCGATACCGCTGCGACCGCCCGTCACCAACGCAACCTGTTTACGCTCTGTTGTCATATCACTGGCTTTCCGCCATTGACCTCCAGCAGCGCGCCGCACATGTAGCGCGACTGATCAGAGGCGAGAAACAGCACCACATCGGCGATCTCTTCCGGTTCGGCGATATGCCCCAGCGGTACGGACTGATTGAGATTGTCAATGGCTGTCTCGGGGTCGATACCCCGCGCACTGAATCCCGAGCGCAGCATGGGCGTGTCCACTTCGTTAGGGCAGACGGCGTTCACACGAATACCCTGGTGGGCGTGGTCATGTCCCAGGCACTGGGTCATCGATGCGAGTGCTGCTTTAGACATGCAGTAGAGGGGATGGTTCGGGCCAGGCCGTACACCCCAGCAGGATGAGACATTGACAATGGCACCGCCGCCGTTGGCAGCCAGAATCGGTATGGCCGCCCGGCAGATACGAAAGGGTGCTTCGACGTTGACAGCCATGGACTGAATGTAGTCATCGTCCGTTGAGTCAGTGATGACGCCGCGGCGAATGATCCCGGCGTTGTTGATCACAATATCTAAACCGCCCAGTGCCTCGCGGGCTTTTGTGGGCAGTGCATCGCAGTGCGCGGGATCGGTGAGATCACCGGGGATGGCAGCATTGCACGGGATATCCTCGAGCTGAAAATCTGTCGCCGCAACGGCCGCACCGGCGTCGGTCAAGGCTTTGACAATTGCCTGGCCGATACCTCCGGCTGCGCCGGTGACCAGTGCTTTTTTCCCAGATAATGTCATCGATGTATTGTGGGTGTACTCACACCTATCAGGGTGTTTTTACAGGACACCCGCCTAAAACAGGCCGGGTTGGAGCGGTGAGGCAGCCACGAGTCCACCGTCTACGGTTATCGACTGACCTGTTGTGAACGTACTCTGGTCTGAGCCCAGCCAGACAGCTGCGGCGGCAATATCCTCAGGTTGGCCCCAGCGTCCAACTGGATGTCGGGCCAGCCCATCAGCTTTTGAGGCCGCCGGATCGCTTGCCAGGCTAAACGCCGCATCAACCATACCGGTCATGATCCAGCCCGGGCAGATGGTGTTGCAGCGGATACCTTCGGCACCGTGATCTACCGCAATCGATCGGGTAAGACCTGCTACAAATGCTTTGGATGCGTTGTAGAGTGCCATGGTCGGGTCGGCATGCTCGCCACTGATCGAGCCGATATTGATAATCGAGCCGCCGTCTGAAGCCGACATGATCGGTATGAAGCGACGGCAAACCAGAAACACCCCGCGCGCGTTGGTGCCCATCAACTGGTTCCAGTCCGCATCGGTGCTGTTGACCACGGTTTTTTCGAGCTGAACACCGGCGTTGTTGACGAGGATATCGATGTTGCCGAGTTGACCCACCGCAAATTCTGCCAGTGCGTCGACCTGAGTGGGGTCACTGACATCAGCCTGCAGCCAGTGCACGGCCTCGGGCAGGTCACTATCGGGTGCGTTCCGGCTGCTGGTGACAACCCGCGCGCCCTCGGATATAAATGCTTCAATTATGGCGCGGCCGATCCCGCGACTGCCGCCGGTAACCACGGCGGTCTTGTTATGCAGCTGTCCGGCACCAGTCGGGTTATTCATGGGTTGCAGGCCCTGCGATAGGCGTCGAGCACGAGTCCGTGAAAATGATGTACCCCATGTTCACTCATACCGGACCCTTGTGGATCTACCAGATAACGACCTTGGTTGAAGGCCGGAGTTTGCATGCCGCGCTGGACGCTTTCAACGAGCCCGATGTCTTCGGGCTGCAGTACGTCATCGATGAATCGGATGGCCTCCATTTCAGCATCGGTGGGTGTGTTGGTTTCAAAAAAGAAATCGAACTCTTCATAGGTCTCTTCCGCATTGACCGGAATAAAGCGCCACACCATGAAGTTACCCCTACCTGGGTAACGCATCAGGGTTGTGTTGGGCCAAAGATACCAGACCGCATGGTCGGTCACACTCACGTCGTCGATGCCATAGGCCTGGTTTTTCGTACGGCCCGCTTTGGCCATATGGCTGGAATAGATACCATGAGTTTTGACTCGGTAGGTATCCATCTCCACCAGGGTCACAAAATCTTTGTGGGCCACGGGGCAGTGATAGCACTCCAGAAAATTATCGACGACGGCTTTCCAGTTGGCTTTCAAGCGATAGCTCAAGCGGTGTGCAAAGGTCAGCTCTCCAAGATCCGGTGCATAAGTCGTTACTTCCTGGGCGAGGTCACCGCTTTGCTCAGCCAGTGTTGAAGCGTCAGGATCGAGATTGACAAAAACCAGGTGACAGAAGATCTCGACTTGGATGGCTTGCAGGCGAATGTCATTGTCTCGGAAATTTTCGATCAGCTCACTGCGCCGCGCACGCCGCAGTGACCCATTAAGATCATAGACCCAGGCGTGGTACGGACAGGTGATAGTGCTGGTGATGCCCTCACCCTGCAGCAGCTCATGTCCCCGGTGTTGACAGACGTTGTAAAAAGCCCGTAGGGCACCCCCGGTATCGCGGGCCACAAAGATGCTCTGGCCCTGTAGGGATGCGGTGACATAGCTGCCGGGCTGGCGCAGCTTTTCTTCGTGGCACACGAACTGCCAGGTCCGGTGGAATACTTGCTCGCGTTCAACAGCGAGAAAACGGTTATCGCGATAGCAGTCACTGTGGATCGAGCTTGATCGGGTTGCGACCGGATCATAGCCCCGTCCGATATGATCGATATCAGTGCGCGTCAGTGGGGTTGCGGTCATCCCGTGGCCTTGAGCAGCGGGGCGGTCAGTGTTGACAGCCGGGTTTTTTGATTGCGGTCATTATCAAAATTGTTTGGGTCAAGCCACTGTTCAAACGCCTGCTTGAGATCGGGCCATTCCCGATCGATGGTGGCATACCAGGCCGTGTCACGGTTGCGCTGCTTGTAGACCGTGGCCTGACGGAAGACGCCTTCATAAGATAGGCCCAGTCTCTGAGCCGCTATTCGGGATGGCGCATTGAGCGCATCGCATTTCCACTCATAGCGTCGGTAGCCGAGTGTAAATGCCTGTTCCATCATCAGGTACATCGCTTCGGTCGCGGCCGGTGTTCTTTGCAGTAGCGGGGAGTAGTGGATATAGCCGACCTCGATCGAACCAGCGGGTGGTGTGATTCTGAGGTAACTGGCAATCCCAACACTTGTCTGACTTTCACCATCTATGATGGCAAAGAAAAATGGATCATCCAGCTTGGCCATGTCACTCAGCCAGATGTAGAACTCGGCATAGTTCTCGAATGGGCCCTGCGGCAGGTAGGTCCAGTTGCGGCCTTCGGAATCGAGCGCATACGCATCGAACAGTGATTGTCCATCACGGTCCGCGTCGAGGCGTTCGAGCCGGCAGTAGCGTCCGATCATCGGTTCGCCGGGTGGCCTGACCGGTGGGGTCCAGTCGCCAATAGAAAATCCAATCGGTTGAATGGTCATCGCTTTAGATTGTTTTCGCCGTGTGAAATTGCCGGTTCAGATGAATTAATGCCCACCTCACACCTCTGATGATACCGATGCGACTGATTCAACGATCAAGCGAGCAAAATGCTGTTGAACCGGGTCCCAGTAGGGCGATAGTACGCCACCATCAAACCCGTCGGATAAGCGTCCGGCCTGCATGCGCTCCAGGATGCCAATGTCTTCATTGTTCAGATCATGCCAATTATTGATGACCACATTACGCGCCTTTGTGTATTTATCACTATTTGCGCCGTCGCCGACAAAATAGAGTCCGATCGATTCTTTGCATCGATCAGGTCCTGATGGTGTCGCAACAAAGGTGGCGAGTTGGTCCGGAAAAATCTCAAATGCAAAATTGGGGAACAAGACATACCAGTCTCCGCGCCTTTTCTTGTCACTCGAAAGGTTCGGAAAGTACGGCAATCCCTCCCCGCGGGCAGGATCCGTTTCCTTGAATTCGTAGCCGCATGAAAGAATGTGATTTTCGAATGCCAGTGGACTGGTTTCTGATAGTCGTTCATATGTGCTCCAATGGCAGCCACTTCTTATAAATAGTTGCGCGTTTGAAGATAGGAAATGATCTGTTCTACGAGCGTATCCGGGTCTGTATCTTCGGCGTTGAGCACGATTTCTGCGTTTTGCGGTGGTTCATAGGCCGAGTCTATACCGGTGAAGTTCTTCAACTGCCCGGCTCTTGCCTTTTTGTAGAGCAATTTCGGATCACGGGCCTCGCAAACCGCAAGCGACGCATCCACAAAAATCTCCACGAACTCACCTTCACTCATGAGCGAGCGAGCCATCACCCGTTCAGAGCGAAACGGTGAAATAAACGACGCCATAACGATCAGACCCGCATCGGCCATCAGCTTAGCGACTTCCGCAACGCGCCGGATGTTCTCGACGCGGTCCTGATCAGTAAATCCAAGATCACGACTGAGCCCATGACGAATATTGTCCCCATCGAGCAGATAAGTGCGTTTACCCATCGCGTGCAGTTTCTGTTCCACTCGGTTAGCAATGGTCGACTTACCGGCGCCCGATAAACCAGTAAACCACAGGACGCACGGTGTCTGCCGGTTAGTCCGTGCACGTGCTGTCTTATCGACGTCCATGTCGTACCACACCACATTGGTAGCCCGGCGCAACGGAAAGTCGATCACACCGGCGCCCACTGTCAGTTTCTGAGCCTTATCGACCAGGGCAAACGCCCCGGCCCAGTCATCACTGTTGCCATCGGCGAACGGTACCGCCCGATCCAGGGCGATCTTGCAGTAGGCGATCTCTCCCTCAATCAGCGTTTTAGCTGCGAGCTGCTCCAGCGTATCTGGCTCAACTCGATACGACAGATCCGTGATCTGGACGGTCGTTTCGATGCCCGCAAGACGGATCAGATAAGGCCGTTCGGGCAGCATGGCATCACGGCCGGTCCAGATCAGGTGAACCGCAAACTGGTCCGCTGTGGGCACATCATCTTCAGATGCGGCAGACCGGTCATCAACGATCGGATCAAACGCCCCGTTCAGCAATGCTGCCGACACATCACGCACCTTTTGTACTTTGCTGTACTCCGATTCTTGTGTCGTACGTTCTTTCATAGTCTGTGGATCCGTTGCTTAGACATTAAGTGCCTGGACACACCACGATATTTCCTACGTGGTGCTTGTCGATAAATGCCTGCTGAGCGGCATGAAACTGCGACAAAGGGAAGGTCGCTGCAAGCAAGGGCCTGATATCACCCTGCTCAATATAGCGCACCAGATCCTCAAACACGCCGGGTGGTGCCACCGTGGCACCGGTAAAGATGAGGTCCCGTAGATAGAACGTCCGCAGGTCGAATTCTACGACCGGTCCTGCAATGGCTCCAGCACAGGTATAACGTCCCCCACGCGCAATGGCATCGATCAGCTGTGGCCACAGGACACCTCCGATCACATCTGCCACCACGTCGACGGTATCGCGACCGATCGCTGCCTGTAGCCGCGGTCGTAGATCTGCCGCATTACGTTCAAGCACCGCCGCAGGACCGAGGTCATTCACCGCCTTTTCTTTATCAGCACCACATAGCGCAACCACAACGGCGTCACGTCGGTTGGCCAGCTGCACCAGAGCAGACCCAACACCACCTGACGCCCCGGTCACCAGCACGGTATCACCAGCCGCGACTTGGGCACGATTCAGCATATTTTCTGCCGTAACATAGCTACAGGCGAACGTCGCCAGCTCCGCATCGGACAATGCGCAATCGATTGGATGGACCTGACGCTGACTGACCTTGGTGTATTCGGCATAGCCGCCGTCACACTCACTGCCGAAGTAACTGGTTTTGTCGAGATTCATAGGATCACTCCAGTCGCGGAGCCAGCCGTCGACCAGCACCCGCTGCCCGATGAGTGTGACATCAGCCTGAGGCCCCACCGCCTCCACGATACCGGCAACATCCGCACCTTGTATTCGTGGAAAACTGACTGGGCTGCCGCCCCAGGTACCATCCTGCCCATCGGCACCCGCCAGGGCATCTCCGGTGGTCGCTTCCATGTTGCCTTTGGAATACCAGGCACTGCGGGTGTTGACATCGGTGTTGTTAAGCCCGCAAGCGCCCACATGGATCAACACGTCGTCGACCTCCGGAACCGGTGTGGGCCAATCATCATGAAACACCAACTTATCCAGGCCACCATGGCCCGTCAGTACAACCGCCTGCATGGTGTCAGGTATGTATGCCAATGGTGCCGTATCTCGTTTTCGACTTACGTGCGATTCCCAGAGTAGACAGCGACTGGTTCGCCCAGCGGATACAGTTGATCTCATCTTCCGATTTGATCACCCGCGCGTTTTCGGAGGCCAGTACACCATCGATCACTTCAAGTCCTGCCGCCTCCAGCGCCTGGGTGATACTGGGATTGACGTATTCGACGGCCACCCGCCGATTGTCGGTACCGATCTCTTTAAGGTAATTGACCACATCAAGCGCCAGTTCCTTTGCATTACTCTCAAGCTCTGTTGCACCATCGAAGTAGGAAATCGGCCGGGCCTTGCGGAATTCATCCGCCATGGGGGCAGAATCCAAGGCGCCATGGATGACTACCGGGCCATCAACGGGCACAAACAGGTAGGCCGTGGGAATGTGTGACTGAAACAGTGCATAAGCCCGGTAGTCGACCGCATACCGGAGGCTGACTGGATTGACAAGCAGGCACATTGCGGCCCCGGTTTCTTGAATACATGACCGAAGCCGCGTCAAACGATGGATATGCAGGCGGTCGATGTCGATTTCGGGTGCCGACTTAACTCGGGTGAGATCGCTCCAGTCATCTTGGGAAACCAGCCGATCAGGAGAAAATTGATTCACGATGTAATTATCCTGTTGATGGTATGTGGTCTAAGCTCATGGATTGGGTCCGCCCAGTTCGGAGCCAGACGACACCCGCAGTAGGGCATAGGATAGTGTCCTTTTTCAGGTGACCTCAGCTGCACCGCTTAAGTCAATAGTATTGCCCGTTGCTTGGGGTGCTGCACCGCTGGCGAAGAAAGTAATCAAGCTAGCCACCTCTTCCGGCGTCGCCACACGCCCGGTGGGATACATTGCTGCCATGGCGGCGAGTCCTTTCTCCTCAATTACCGGGCTCACCATGTCGGTCAGTACAAAACCCGGTGCGATGCCGTAGGCAAGGATATTGTCTTTCGCGCAATCCCGGGCGATGGTTCGATTGAGAGCCAGCATACCGGCCTTGGAGGCACCGTAGTGCAAGTGGTCGATGTTGTCGCCTCGTTTGCCAGAGCGGCTCGAAACATTGATCAGCACGCCGCCACCGCTTTCACGAAAGTGGGTGACGGCACGGCGGCAAAGTTGGGCGGCGGCCAACAGGTTGATGCGCAATGTTCGCTGCCAGTCGCCAAGCCAGCGATCAAGATCAAGGTCCAGGGGTGACTTTTCGTAGATGCCCGCGTTATTGACTAGGACATCGATACGACCGTGCCAGGCTACGGCATTATCCCACAGGCGTTCAGTTTCGCTTTCAGATGTGAGGTCTGCCTGACATAGATGAATCGAAGGCTCACCAAATTCATGAGCGAGTGCCTGTGCAGCGGTAAGGTTGGAGCCGAAGTGAACGACTACGCTGCCGCCCTGGGCGACGAGTTGGCGTACGGTGGCTGCCCCAATACCGCGCGAGCCCCCCGTCACGAGTATGGTCTTGCCGGTCAAGTCAATCATCTGTTTTAGATACGATTAATTTGTTTGTAGATCTCCTTGATGAAAAGTCTACCTGATTGGTAGGCTGGGAACTGCCAGGAGATTAGGCTTTGTCCCTACTGTCTGTGGGTGATGTGTCAATCCGATGACCAGCAGTAGCAGGGGCTATTGTCCTGCTTGAGCTGGTGTCATAAAGCACTGACCCATTTAATAAGGGTCAGAGTCAGGGCAATCACGGCAACTGCTGCGATAGACGCTGAAATTCACCATGGGTTGTTTGTCGGCGTTGGGTGGTGCCAAACAGGACTACCCGGGCCAATTGGACGTTATCCCAGTTCCCGGGAGGTTGAACTCATGAGCCGACGCTACACACCTTACAAGGTGTTCCACTTCACGGAAAAACTGGACAGTCTTCTATTTAATGAGGAAGGTATTGCTGGTTTACAGCAGCAGGATCGCCCCTAACAGCAACAGTAGGGCGCCGGATATTACAGGAATTCTCTGGGTCTTTTTGTCGATTATTTCTATTATCTGAGACTGCTCCAAAGCCCGCTTTCTATACCTCGTTCGTAACACCGATTTGAGTGGGATCGGAAGCTGTCTGTTCATTCGATAGTCGCTCAGGCGATAGTTGGTCTGATGCTGATCATTCAGATCATCAATGACGCAGACCACATCAGTATTTTCCATCAGAGCAACAGCGTCCAAGAGAGCTTTAGCATTGTGGGTTGACGGACTCTTGATGTCGCCGCATGAAATAGCCATGTTGACGATACTCCCGCCATGTTGCCTTTTGGGATAACAATTCTAGGATCAAATCCATTCTTGATTACTGACCGTAGTTAAGGAAGTGCACCTTCTCAGAAATCGGCCTTAAGAGTGAGTTCGTGGCACGAGCCACAGATTGGCACGCTTCACAGATAGTGCTTGTATTCGAAAACCTGATGATAAGTCAATTGACTTAGATCAAAACAAGAGGCTGCCTGGCCAACGACACTGTGAAGTGTAGTTGAGTATTTATCGACTCGTTCTTTTTCTTGAAAAAAATATTCAACCTCCAGCCAACAATAGTTGAGTGCGATGGCCAATGAATATTTATAGGGGAATCGATGAACAAAGCTTTGCCAGTGAGCCATACAATAGATGCTTCTGGAATGTTGCTCACCTGTGAGCGTGAAGCTGATCCGAATTTCAAGTTTATACCGCTTATAGTGCGGATGAAACTAGATCTGGCTGGAGTTAAGATAAGTTTAGACGACTGGCAGGCGTTTTCTCTTGAACAGCGTATGGGTTTGATTTCTTTAGCGAGTGACAATGATGTCAGTTTGTTCAAACATGCGCTGATGTCGATGTTGGAAGAGATTGGAAGTGTTACCGACTACACAGTATCTGAGGTGCACACTGTTAGTGCTGATTGGCTGGAAGGCACTGAGCCTGAAACTGTCGAAAAATTTAGGAAACTCGCTCAACTTGAAGTTGATTGGCATGCTCTAAGTTACTTTGGACGTTTTATTCTTTGCTATGCGGTCAAAAAAGATAGTGCAGAGTTTTGTCAGCAGGCAATGCAAGAATTGTGTGATCCGAAGCAGGTTCAGCGATCTGATATCAATAGTTCGAAGCCCGAACTGAATAGTACTTTTGGCTTCGACATACACAGTTGATCTTTGACTTGGATCAACAACCAACACTGTCCGATCATATACGACTGTACTGTGTGTATTCAATTTGGCCTATACACCAAGGTAACAGCCATCTCAGCTAAGGAGGAGAAATTACAAAAAATAATGTAAAAACTGTCTCCGAAATTAAGAGTTCAGTGAACAAGAGTACGACCACAATTGCCTCTGAACTGATCGAATTTTCATCCGATGCAGCTCTGGCTATCGACAATGAACGTCGAGTCGCTGCATGGAATCATAAGACGGAACAACTATTCGGTTACTCG